>Ga0256839_1000049_pt1 | contig 141363 bp, 131 predicted proteins | sample 354166metaG_FD_185968 | JGI IMG/M metagenome (GOLD analysis project Ga0256839, IMG submission 185968) | Hydrothermal vent microbial communities from Mid Atlantic Ridge, Atlantic Ocean - 354-166 | ecosystem: Environmental > Aquatic > Marine > Hydrothermal vents | place: Atlantic Ocean: Mid...
TCCGGCCGGAGGCGAGATCGAACGTGCGACCTTCTTTCCGACGGCCGGTTACGTCACCGATCCGCAAGGGGCCGCCGCCGCTCTCGCCCGCGAGGCCGAGGCCCGCGGCGCGCGCTTTCTCTTTCGCCGCAGCGTTGCCGCCATCCTGCGGACGGGGGGGCGTGTCGGTGGTGTTCGCCTCGCCGACGGCGAGGAGATCCACGCGCCGGTCGTGGTCAATGCCGCCGGCCCCTCCTCCTTCCGCATCAACGTCATGGCCGGCGTTCACGACGAGATCCGCGTGCCGACACGGCCTCTGCGGCAGGAAGTGGCACATGTCCCCCAGCCCGAGGGGATCGACTTCTCCCCCGACGGACCGATCGTCTCCGACAGCGACATCGGCTGCTATGTCCGCCCCGATCACGGCGGCAACATTCTCGTCGGTTCCGAGATGCCCGATTGCGATCCGCGCATCTATGTCGAGGACGAGATCGGCTTCGACCGCTCGCATACCGACCAGTGGACCAATCAGGTCTGGCGCTACGCGCTGCGTGCCCCGCGCCTGCCGATCCCTCATCACCCGTCGGGCGTGGTCGATCTCTACGACGTGACGCCCGACTGGATCCCGATCTACGATCGCAGCTCCCTCGAGGGTTTCTTCCTCGCCATCGGCACGTCGGGCAACCAGTTCAAGAACGCCTTTTCCGCCGCGCGGCTGATGGCGGGGCTGATCGAATATTGCGTGAACGGGGGGGACCACGACACCCGCCCCTACACCCATGCGCTGCCCCATGCCGGCGTCGCGATCGATGCGGGCTTCTTCTCGCGGCTGCGCGACCCCGTGGGCGAAAGCTCGCGCTCGGTGCTCGGCTGAAGGGTCGCGGAGCCCGTTTCATCATGGAGGCATCCATGCCCCGAGACGATCTCATCGCCCGCCTTGCGGCAATCGTCGGCCCCGACCAGGTGCTGACCGACCCGGCCGCCACCGCTCCCCATGAACGCGACATCACCAGCCAGTATCGGGGCCGCGCCCGCGCCGTGGTCCGGCCCGCCTCGACCGGGGAGGTCGCCGCGATTCTCGCCCTTGCCGAAGAGACCCGCACGCCCGTCATCCCCCAGGGGGGCAATACCGGGTTGTCGGGCGGCGGCGTGCCGGATGCCGGCGGCCGGGCGATCATCCTTTCGCTTTCCCGGATGAACCGCATCCTCGCCATCAAGCCCGCCTCGCGGGTGGCCGTCGTCGAGGCCGGCGTGATCCTCGACCGGCTGCGCGAGGCGGCGGAGGCGCACGATCTCGTCTTCCCCCTCGTCTTCGGCGCCCGCGGCTCGTGCCAGATCGGCGGCAATCTTGCCACCAATGCCGGCGGTTCCAACGTGCTGCGCTACGGCAATGCCCGCGCGCTCTGCCTCGGCATCGAGGCGGTGCTGCCGGGCGGCGAGATCCTCGATCTCATGAGCGAGCTGCACAAGGACAATTCGGGCTACGATCTGCGCGACCTCCTGATCGGCTCGGAAGGCACGCTCGGGGTCATCACCCGGGCGGTGCTCCGGCTCTTCCCGAAACCGAAGGCCCACGCCACGGCGATGGTGGCGATGACGCGGCTCGAGGACGCGCTCGACCTGCTCAACCGCCTCGTTGCCGAGAGCGGCGGCGCGGTCGAGGCCTTCGAATACATGCCGGCCGGCTATTTCGACATTCTCGCCGAAATCGCCCCCGATCTGCGCCCGCCTTTCGCGGCATCCCATCCCGTCAACATCCTGATCGAGATCGCCGCCACCGGCGAAGGCGACGCCACGCCCGATGCGGCCGGCCGGCTGCCGGTCGTCTCCCGGCTCGAGGAAGTGCTCGGTGCATTTTTGGAAAAGGGGCTGGTAACCGATGCCGTCATCGCGCGCTCCGAAGCCCAGAGAGCCGAGATGTGGGCCCGCCGCGAATGGGCCTTCGAGGTGGCAATGGCCCGCGGCGTGCCCGTGGCCAACGACATCGCCCTGCCGCTCGAGGCCGTCGCGCCCTTCCTCGCGACGATGGAGCGGAAGCTTCCGACCGTCGCGCCGCGGGCCGAGAGCGTCACCGTCGCCCATCTCGGAGACGGCAACCTGCATTACGCAGTCTGGCCCGAACCCGGCGCGCCGCGCGATCCGGCCCTGGCCGACCGGGTGATGGAGATGGTCGAGGAGGAGGTGCGGCGGCTCGGCGGCAGCTTCTCGGCCGAACATGGCATCGGCGTCTCCAAGCTCGCCTCGATGCGCCGGCGCAAGGATCCGGTGGCCCTCGCGACGATGAAGCGCATCAAGAAGGCCCTCGACCCGCACGGCATCATGAACCCCGGCAAGCTCCTGCCCTGAAAGGGGCGGCCGGAAGCGCGGCACATTCTTGCCTCCGGGCTTTTCCCCGGGCGCTGGCAGGCGATCTCCCGGCTGCACCCCGGAGCGGGCGTCTGCCTGGAAACTGCCGGAGCATGGAGCCGAGCGCTCCGGCAGGACCATCCACCCGGTGCGGCATGGGCGATCATTGCATGGGCGAAGGCTGGCGCCGGGCGGTGCAGCGCATTCCGAGGGCGGCACGAGGGGTGAGGGCAGGTCGTCCTAGCCGGCGCAGCAGGAGAGCCGGTTCACGTCCTTTTCGAAGGTCTGCGCCGCCAGCTTCAGCCCCTCGACCATGGTGAGATAGGGGAAGATGGTGGCGGCGAGATCCTCATGGGTCATGCCCTGGCGGATGGCCAGCGCGAGGGTCTGGATGCTGTCGCCGGCCTCGGGCGCGAGGATCTGTCCTCCCAGAAGCCGCCCGCTCTCGCGATCGGCCACGAGCTTGATCAGCCCGCGCACATCCCGCGCCGCCGCCGCCCGCGGCACCGCTTCGAGCGGCAGCAGCGAGGTGACGACTTCATGGCCCTTCGCCCGCGCCTCGGCCTCCGTCATGCCGACGGCGGCAAGCGCCGGATCGGTGAAGACGACGCTCGGTATCGGCCCGCCGTCGCGCACGAGCCCCGCCGCCTTCACCGCGTTGAGAGCGGCGACCCGCCCCTCATGGGCCGCCATGTAGACGAAGGGATCGCGCCCCGTCACGTCGCCGGCGGCGAAGATGCCCGGCACGCTGGTGGCCATGTGTGCGTCGGTGACGACGAAACCGCGATGATCGGTCTTCACCCCGGCCGCTTCGAGCCCGAGCCCGTCGGTGTTGGGCACGCGGCCGGCCGCCACGAGAAGGGCGTCGGCCACGAGAGCCGCGCCGCCTTCGGGAAGAAGCCGGATCTCCGCCCCCCTGCGTTCGACGGCGCGATAGCCCTTCACCGTCACGATCCCGATTCCCTCGGCCGCAAGATGGCGCATGAGATCGGTGCGGATCTCGGGTTCGGCCTGCGGCAGAATGCCGCGGCGCGACAGCAGCGTCACCCGCACTCCGGCTCGCGCGAAGAGCTGCGCCAGCTCGCATCCGACATACCCCGCCCCGATAATGATGAGCCGCGCGGGCAGCGTCTCGAGATCGAGGGCCTCGGTGCTGGTCAGGCAGCCAGCTTCCGCAAGCCCTTCGATCGGCGGCAGATAGGGCCGGCTGCCGGTGGCGATGACGACCCGCCCCGCATCGAGCGGCCGCCCATCGACCATGATCGCGCCCCCCTCGCCGAGGCGCGCCCTGCCCCCGATCAGGCGGATCGAGGGCCAGGCAGGCAGCAGGTCCACGTATTTCCTTGCCCGCATCTCTTCCACGAGGGCGCGCTTGCGGGCAACGGTTTCGGCCCAGTCGGTCAGCCGGGCTTCGGCCTCGATGCCGCCGAAGCGGCGCGCCGCCGGTGCCCGGGCGAAGATCTCCACCGCCCGGATCAGCGCCTTCGAGGGCACGCAGCCGACATTGACGCAGGTGCCACCGATGGTGCCGGCATTGACGAGGGCGACCTTCGCCCCCTCCTCCGCGGCGGCAATGGCGGCCGAGAATCCGGCCGAGCCACCGCCGATCACCGCGAGATCGTAGCGGTGGGCGAAAGCGTCGCCGGAATGCGCGGAAGGCTCTGGTGGTGTCATGGCGGGTTCCTTGTCGGTGAAATCGGGGCGATTCGACGAGGTGGGCGGCTCGGAAGCCGATCCGCAGGCGGGGGATGCACCCTGTAGCCGATGCAGGGTCAAGCCCCGCCGGCCGCTTCCGGCAAGAGCGCCCCGAGCGCGTCGCGCCGCCCCGAGATCGAAGAAACCGGAGCCGGGTCATGATCGCGCCGCGAGAACCGGACGCATCCGGCCTTGTTCGGGGGTGCGATACGGCGCTTCGGACACGGCAGGCCTGCGTGGCGGCCCGTCCCCTCGCCCATGGTGCCGGTGCAGGGAAGGGCGCTCCGGGGGCAAGCCGGTCAGTCCTCGAAGAAGCCCGGCCCCGCGAGGCGCAGGAGGTAGCGGCCGAGCCCTTCGCCCAGCTCCTCGGCCAGCGCCGGCGTCGCCCGCATCCGATGGGCATGACGCACCGAGCCGTCGGGCCTGAGAATCTCGCCTTGCAGCAGGATTTCGGAGCCGGTGCGTATTGCATGCCCGCCGATCGGCGTGCGGCAGGAGCCGTCGAGCACCCTGAGAAAGGCGCGTTCGGCCACGAGGCATTCCCAGGTCGGCGCGTGATGGATGGGCGCAAGGAGGTTGGCGATGCGCGCATCCTCGATGCGGCGCTCGACACCGATCACCCCCTGCGCCACCGCGGGCAGCATCTCCTCGACCGGGATCGGCGTGGCCGGCACCTCGCCCATGAGGCCGAGCCGCCGCAACCCCGCCATGGCCAGAAAGGTGCAGCGCGCGACTCCGTCCGCAAGCTTGCCGAGCCGGGTCTGCACGTTGCCGCGAAACTCGACCACCTCGAGATCGGGGCGCCGGGCCAGAAGTTGCGCCCGCCGCCGGAGCGAGGAGGTGCCGACCACCTCGCCCGCCGCAAGATCGTCGAGCGAGTGCACCCCATCGCCCACGAGCGCGTCGCGCGGATCCTCCCGCTCGAGGCAGCAATCGATGACGAGCCCCGGGGGCTGTTCGACGGGCATGTCCTTCATCGAATGCACGGCGATGTCGATCGTGGCGGCAAGAAGCGCCTCCTCGATCTCCTTCGTGAAAAGCCCCTTGCCGCCGATCTCGCCCAAGGGCCGATCGAGCACCCTGTCGCCCGTGGTGCGGATGACGACGATCTCGAACGCTTCTTCGGGAAGATCGTGGGCGGCGGCGAGCCTGTCGCGCACTTCATGGGCCTGGGCCAGCGCCAGCGGCGAACCGCGGGTGCCGATGCGCAGGGGCGAGGCGGGGGTGGGCATGGCGTCGGTCATGGCGCCTTCCTATCCGAGCCGTGCCGCCCTGCCAACCCGGCCCGGTTGCGGACGAAAAATCGCATCCGGGTTCGTCTCGCCGTCTCCTCGGGAACGAGGAATGCCGAATCGGGCCATGCGCGCGACGGGAGCCCGGGCGGTCTTCCCCGGTTCGGGGGGCGGGGCTGTTTCCGGCCCCGGCAGCTTCGGCAGCGGGGAGGGACGGAGCGCGGCGGGCGCTCTTCGCGACAACCATGCCACGGCCCCGCCCGGCCGCGGGTCGGGCGGCCCGCCCCGGCTTCGTGAGCCGGCCGATGGCAAGCCCCGCCCTTGCACCGCATTGACAGGGGCGAAGCGAGCGGCGAAGGAAGGGCCAGCCAGGGAGAGCGCCATGTCCGACACTGCCGCCAGACCGCCCGCCAAACCCCTTCTCGCCGCCCTCCTTGCGGGGCAACGGGTCGATCCACCGCCGATCTGGCTCATGCGCCAGGCGGGCCGCTATCTGCCCGAATACCGGGCGACGCGCGCGAAGGCCGGAGATTTCCTATCGCTGTGCTATACGCCCGAACTGGCCGCCGAGGTCACGCTGCAGCCGATCCGCCGCTTCGGCTTCGATGCCGCCATCCTTTTCGCCGACATCCTTCTGGTGCCCCAGGCTCTCGGTGCCGATCTGTGGTTCGAAACCGGCGAAGGGCCCCGGCTTTCCACCGTCACCACCCCGGCGGACCTTGCCCGCCTCAAGCCGGCCGAGGCCATCCACGAACATCTTGCGCCGGTCTATGAAACGGTGCGGATCCTCTCGCGCGAGCTGCCCCGCGAAACCACGCTGATCGGTTTTGCCGGCGCCCCGTGGACGGTGGCGAGCTACATGGTTGCCGGTCGCGGCACCCCCGATCAGGGCCCCGCCCACCGTCTGAAGGCGGAGGACCGGCCGACTTTCGACGCCCTGATCGACCGTCTCACCGAAGCCACCGTCGTCTACCTGTCGGCCCAGATCGCGGCCGGGGCCGAGGCCGTCAAGCTGTTCGACAGCTGGGCCGGGTCGCTGAAGGGCGAGGATTTCGACCGCTATGCGCTCGTCCCGGCGCGGCGCATCGTCTCGGCGCTGAAGGAGCGGCACCCCGGCGTGCCCGTGATCGCCTTTCCCCGCGGGGCCGGCGAACGCTATGCCGGTTTCGCCCGTGCCAGCGGGGCCGATTGCGTTGCCCTCGACACGGCCGTCGATCCGGCCTGGGCGGCGCGCGAGGTGCAGAAGGACGGTTGCGTTCAGGGCAATCTCGACCCTCGGCTGATGGTAGAGGGTGGCGCGGCACTCGAGGCCGAAACCCGCCGCATTCTCGAGGCCTTCTCGGGCGGCCCCCACATCTTCAATCTCGGCCACGGCATCACTCCCGATGCCGACCCCGACAATGTCGCCCGTCTGGTCGATATCGTTCGCGAATGGGGGGCCACGCGGCGCTGATGCCGCCGCCCGGGGCTCGCAGGTCCGTGTGCCGCGGTCCGGCCCCCGAGCGTTCCCCTCGATTCCCCCTCGGTGCCGGGACCCTTCACCCGCTGTGCCCCCGCAGGGACCGGACGTTCCTGCGCCGGTGCCGGTTCCCTTCCTCGTCGCGATCGGGAGACGGAAGGCGATTCGCCGCTCTTTCGGCCTCTCGGGGCATGGCCCTTCCGCACGACCTCCCGTCTTTCAATGAGTTGGGCATTGTGCCGTGGCACGCGGTTCGCGTTTACCCTTTCTTGATGCTTTCCCGCGATCATGGGGGCGAAAGGATTGTGCCATGCTCGACCAGCTCAGCCCTCATCCGCCATCACGGCCCTTCACCCCCGCCGCGGCCTCCCGGCCCGCCATGGCCGAATTGCCGCCGGCCGAGCGGCTTGCCCGCTTTCGCCTTGCCCGCTCGCGTGGCGTCGGCCCGAAGCGGTTTCATCGGCTTCTTCATGAGCACGGGTCGGCCCGGGCGGCGCTCGCGGCGCTGGAGGAAAGCTGCCCTGGCGCCGTGCCCGGAGAAGCCGCCGCGCTCGAGGAAATCGCCCGTGGCCATGAAGCCGGCGCTGAATGGTCCGTCTTCGGCGACGGCGCCCACCCCGCCTTCGGCGACGATCCCGCTCCCTTTCCGCCGCTCCTCTGGCGACGGGGAAACCCGGCCTGCCTCGCCGGGCCCGCGGCCGTGCCGGCCGTCGCCATTGTCGGGGCGCGGGAGGCCTCTGCGCCGGGCCGCGCCCTCGCACGGGAATTCGCCGCCGCTCTCGCGGAGGCCGGTCTGATCGTCGTATCCGGTCTCGCCCGCGGCATCGACACCGAGGCCCACCGGGCGGCCCTTTCGGTTGCGGGGGGCCGGTCCGTCGCGGTTCTTCCCTGCGGCATCGACCGGGTCTATCCGGCACGCAATGTCGCGCTGGCGCGCCGCATGGCCGATCCTGCGGGGCCCGGGGCGGTGATCTCCGCCCTTCCGGTCGGCACGCGGGTTCATCCGCGCAACTTCCCCGCCCGCAACCGGCTGATCGCCGCCCTTGCCGGCGCCGTCATCATCATCGAAGCCGCCGAACGTTCCGGCACCATCCTGACGGCTCGTCTCGCCGCCGAGCTTGGCCGTGAGGTGCTCGTCGTTCCCGGCCATCCCCACGATCCGCGGGCCCGTGGTGCCAACCGCCTCATTCGGGAAGGCGCCATCCTCGTCCGCGACGTCGAGGACGTGTTCGAGGCCCTCACATCGCCCTTCGCCAACCCGATGGCGGCCCCCCGGCCCGCCGCGCGAGGAGGCGGGGCAGACGAGACGGCTCCGGCGGTGCAAGGCGCCACCCCGCCTGTTTCCACCGCCGCAGCCGCTCCTTCGCTCCGGGGGAGCGGCGCTGCCCGGTCGGAGAACCGGGAAAAGGGCCGAATACGCGGGCTCCGCCGCCAAGATGAGGAGGCATCGCCCCCTGCCACGGTCGGCGCCGCGCAGCTCCGGGACGCCGCCGTTCGGGCCGCCTGCGGCAAGGAGAAGCATGAGGCGCCGGGTTCTGCCGGCCGCCGCCTCCTGCGTGATGGAAAGGACCGGGGCGGGGTGCAGGATGAAGATATTGCCGGCCGCCGTGCCGGAGATGCCCCGCCCCGGAGCGCCTCCGCCACTTGCGACGCGGATCCGCCGCGAAAAGCGGAACGGGGTGATCGGCGTCCCCCCTCAGAACGCCCAAACACCCCCTTCCCGGGGGCGGTTCTCGCCCCGGCAGAACGGGAGATTCTCGCGCTCTTCACCTCCGAGCCCGTTCTCGAGGACAGGATCCTGCGGGCGACCTCGCTGCCGGTGCGCAAGGCGATCGCCCTCATCACCCATCTCGAACTGAAGGGATACCTCGCCCGTCTGCCCGACGGCCGCATCCGGAAACTCGAGGAGACGGGGCATGCCTGAGGCGGCAAGCGTCCGGGGTCTGCCCGCTCGGCATGTCTCGGAGCTGCGAAGACGTGCCGATGGATGCGCGGGCGGCTACCGGGTCGGCCTGCCTGCCCTGCCCCCACGATCGCGGCTCTCCCGACCTGTTGCGGCCGGCATGCGCGTGGTGGCAATACCCCGCTTCTTCTCCTCTCTCGTGCTGGCCCGCCATCATGCGCCAATGCGCCTTGCAAGTCACGGCACCCGGCCTCCCGCTTCTCACGGCAACGAGCCGCCATGTCTGCGCGACGATGGAGAGGCCGTGGAGAACGATCACCCGGCTGGACACCTCCGGAAACACCACATGTGTGATCTGCCCGGATCGTTTCGGCATGGCCGGCGACATGGAAAGCCGCCGCGCGCCAGCCGGCATCGGGTCGAAAGGAGCAGGCCCCGATCCCGTGCCGTCGCGCCACCTCGGCCACCGTTGCCCGGCCCGCGACATCTCGGCAACGAACCGCCTCTTTGCCTCGGCTTTGCCCCTGTCGGCCTGTTGAACCCTACGACACCTTCAGACGTTCCACGCCCGACTCTCCGTCCCCCGCAAATGCTGCTCCGTTCGAGGCGCCGGTTGGCCTCGCGGCGGCGGGGAAGAACGGCAGGTCGAGGCGGGAGGTCCGAAAGGGGGGCGCGTGGGGGGTGCGGTCCGGAATGCCCGGCATCGCCCGGTCCGCGACATCACCCGGCATGCAGCATGGCCTGCCGTGTCTGTCACTCGGCCTCACACCATCTCGATCACTTCGGGGTCGATGGCCAGCACATAGCCCTTGCGCGGGATCGAGCGGATCAGGAGTTCCGACACGATCTGGTTGCCGAGGTGATCGCGCAGCCGCTTGATGCGCATGGCGCCGGCGGCCTCGTCGCACTCCTCGACCGGCTTGCCGGTGATGAGCGATTCGAGTTCGGCCCCGGAGAGGAAGTCGCCGTCGAGTCGGGCTTCGCACAGCACCGAGAGCGTCTCGCAGCCCGAGGGGGTGAGCTTGAATTCCATGTCGTTGAGAAGCACCGCCGGCGTGGTTCGGTCCACCGTCAGGCGGTTGATGTGAATCCCCTTGCGCTCGATCTCGGCCATGCGCCGCCCCAGGGCGATGATGGTCAGGAGGAAGACGAGGGCGGCCACGAGCAGCGCCGCGGCGAACAGCATCAGCACGAGGATGATGCGCTGATAGGAGGCGATGGTGTCGGCAAAGAGGCTGCCCGACCGCGCCAGGATCTCGAGCAGCTTGATCTCGGCCTGATCGGTCAGGTTGTCGTTCTCGACGAAGAGCCGCTCGACCTCGCGATTGAAGAGATCGGCATCCGGCAGGTGGAGATAGAGCACCGCCGAGACGCCGAGAAGAATGACGAGAATGGCGGCGATCCCGCCGAACACGATGCCGTTGCCCCGGCCGGCGAGGCGCGGCAGACGCCAGCGCCCGCCCCTTCGGCGACGGGGGGGCGCGGCGGCCCCGGCGGTGGTCCTGTCAGTATCGGAGGAAGTACTTTCCGGCACGGCGACGCAACTCCCTGAGGCGGCCCGGATCTCCCTTGCGGGCCGAGAGGATGACGAGAAGCGTCCAGCCGTCGCGGCCGATCCGCTTCTGAACGAGAGCCGGGAGCTGCGCCTTGCGGGCACAGGCAGCATCGGGGAACGCGATCACACCGTAATGCAGCTCGAGAGGCGGTCCCTTGCGGGCCTTGTATTCGACGATGCAGGCGGCATTCGTCGCCCCCGCCCCGATCACCGGGACAAGGCCGACGGCCAGGGCGAGCATCAGCGCTTTCGACAGCAGCCGCATGAATCCGTCCTCCATGATCGGGCCCCTTGTGCCCGGCTCCCCGCGATTATGCGATAACATGGCGGTCCCTGTCATCCGCCCCGCGCATGTTATCCGCTATCGGCGGCCCGATATTGCCTCTCCCGCCCCTTCCGACAGAGGCTGCCCGCATCAGGACGTCGCGCCTCGCGGCGGCTTCACGCAGGGATCAGGCAAGGAGGACGGAACAATGAGAGGCATCAACGACATCGGGAATGCCGGACTGCCCGGGAAGGTGTCGCTCGGGCGGGTGGCGGAAATGCTGGCGAAGGGAACGATCATCGGCCTCACGGCCTTGTCGCTTTCCTTCGCGGGGGTCGTGCCGGCCGATGCCCGCCCCGCCCGTCGCAACGACGATCTCACGGCGTTTCTTGCGGCCATGGCGGCCATGGCGATCATCGCCAGCACGGTGAACAACAGCCATGCGGCGCCCCGGCCGGTCGAGCCGCCGCGCCACCGGCCGCCGCGTCCGCGCAAGGTGCTGCCCCGGCGCTGCCTTTCGCTGGTGCCCGGTCCCTACGGCGGCACGCGGCTGCTCTACCGGGCCTGGTGTCTCGAACGGCGCGTCGAATCGCCGCTGCCTCAGGCCTGCCGGACGAGCGCCTGGATCGACGGGCGTTACATCCCGGTCTATCGCGGCCGTTGCCTCGAGCGCCGCGGCTGGTTGATCTGAGGCTTGCCTTTTCAATCGACATGGTGTTTCAGGAATCGGCCCATGCGTGTGTGAGAATGTGTTTGTCGGGGAGGGCCGGAAGGGGGCGAGGCAGGTCTTCGCCCCCTTCTTTGCGTCTCGAGCTCCTGCACCCTTTCCTTGCCCTTCCGTGCCGATTAAGGACGGGGCAGGAGGGACAGGATGGATCTGCGAGCGTTCGACGAGGTTTTCGGTTTCGGCAGGGGGCGCATCGTCGCCGGGGTGGACGAGGCCGGGCGCGGTCCGCTGGCCGGTCCGGTGACGGCCGCCGCCGTCGTCCTCGACCCGGCCCGCATCCCCGACGGGCTCGCCGACAGCAAGACGCTGACCGACGCGCGCCGCCGCGCCCTCGCCGCGCAGCTCGAGGAGGTGGCTGTGGTCGCCGTCGCCCATGCCACGGTGGAGGAGATCGACCGGCTCAACGTGCTGCGGGCCTCGCTCCTCGCCATGCGCCGGGCGGTCCTCGCCCTCGCGCGACGGCCCGAGATCGTGCTCGTGGACGGCCGCGAGATTCCCGACGGGCTGCCCGGACGCGCCGAGGCGGTGATCGGTGGCGACGGGCGCTCGCTCTCGATCGCCGCGGCCTCGATCCTGGCCAAGGTCGCTCGCGACGACATCATGCGCCGGCTGGCCGAGGAATGCCCCGGCTATGGCTGGGAGCGGAACAACGGTTACGGGACGCGCGAGCATCTCCGGGCCCTGCAACATCTTGGGGTGACCCCACATCATCGGCGTTCCTTCGCTCCCGTCCACAAGATATTGTGTAAAGAATCCGACACAACCCCTTGATTCAAAAAAGAAATTGACTTTGCCCGGAAACTCGGCACACTGGGCGCAACGATAATCGGCGAAACAGCCGCAGTTGCGAGGCAGTGATGGCAAGGCAAGGGCTGGCGAAGCGCGGCAAGGCGCTTCCTCTCGACAGGATTCTGGCAGGTGACTGCATCGAGGTGATGAACGGGCTGCCCGAAGGCTCGGTCGATCTGATCTTTGCCGACCCTCCCTACAATCTCCAGCTCAAGGGCACGCTGCACCGGCCCGACAACAGCCGGGTCGATGCCGTCGATGACGACTGGGACCGGTTCGACAGCTTCGCCGTCTATGACAGGTTCACCCGCGCCTGGCTGAAGGCGGCGCGGCGGCTGCTCAAGCCCGACGGCGCCATCTGGGTGATCGGCTCCTATCACAACATCTTCCGCGTCGGTGCGGCGCTTCAGGATCAGGGCTACTGGATCCTCAACGACGTGATCTGGCGCAAGTCGAACCCGATGCCGAATTTCCGCGGCAAGCGCTTCACCAATGCCCATGAAACGCTGATCTGGGCGGCGAAGTCGGAAAAGGCGCGCTACACCTTCAACTACGAGGCGCTCAAGGCCCTCAACGAGGGCGTGCAGATGCGTTCGGACTGGGTGATCCCGATCTGCGGCGGCCATGAGCGGCTGCGCGACGAGGAGGGCAACAAGCTCCACCCGACGCAGAAGCCCGAGGCGCTGCTGCATCGGGTGCTCCTGGCCACCACCAACCCGGGCGACGTGGTGCTCGATCCCTTCTTCGGCACCGGCACGACCGGGGCGGTGGCACGGAAGCTCGGCCGGCATTTCATCGGCATCGAGCAGGAAGAGAAATACCGTCGCATCGCCGAACGCCGCATCGCCGCCTGCCGGCCCTACGACAAGGCTTCGCTCGAGGTGAGCACCTCGCGGCGAGCGGAGCCGCGCGTGCCCTTCGGCCAGCTGGTCGAGCGCGGCCTCTTGCGGCCGGGCGAGGAGCTCTGGTCCATGAACGGGCGCCACCGCGCCAAGGTGCGCGCCGACGGCACGCTGATCGCCCATTCGGCCAAGGGGTCGATCCATCAGGTCGGCGCGGCCCTCGAGGGAGCGCCCTCCTGCAACGGCTGGACCTACTGGTGCTTCAGGCGCGACGGCAAGATGATCCCGATCGACATCCTTCGCCAACAGATCCGCGCCGAGATGCGGGAGGGCTGAGCGTTCCGATATCCCGGCAAGGTCCGGGCCGTTTCACCGCCGCGCCTTCGGGCACCACCTGCCCCGCCTTCGGGCGGGGTTCTTTTGTGCCCGGCGCATCATGCCTCGTCGCTCCACAGGAGAAGGGGCGCCCGGCCGCGCTCGGCTCTCAGAAGGGCGCACTGGCCGAATTCCCGTGCCAGGGCGCGGGCGCGGCGGGGGGTGATGTCGAGAATGCAGAGCGTTTCCTCCTCGGGCCACTTTCCGGCCGGATCGCGGTTGACGCCGGGCAACGCCCGCCACCCCGCCTCGGCCACCTTGCGGGCCAGACGCGCCTGCCGGGCCCGGTTCTCCTCGGGCGACAGGGGCTTGCTGGCGGGGTTGAAGGCGGTGATGCAGCTGAGCGAACCGGCGCCCATGCGCCCGAGAAGCCGGTCGGCCGCCGCGCTCGGCCGACCGACCCTGAGCACGACCGGGCCGCCGGGCCCCTCGACGCAATACTCGGCCGCCTCGTAAAGCGGGGCGAGACGGGCTCTCTCGCAGGGCATGGGGCGCTCAGGAGGCATTGCGCGGCAGCGGAAAATCCATCCGCCGATAGGGGCGCCAGTCGCTGATCTCGGGATAGAAGGTCCGGCGCCACGCCTTCACCCGCGGGTTCATCATCCGCTTCCACAAGGGCGGTACCATGGCGACGAAACCGGTCAGGGGGTAGCCGAAGGGCAGTTGCGGCGCCACGCGCTCGTCGTGATTCTGAAGAAGGGGAAAGCGCCGCCGGGGCTTGATGTGATGGTCGGAATGGCGTTGCAGATTGATGAGCAGCCAGTTCGTCACCCTGTGCGCCGCATTCCACGAATGATGCGGCCCCACCGGCTCGTAGCGTCCGTTGCCGAGATGCTTTCGGGTGAGCCCGTAATGCTCGACATAATTCGTCAGCTCCAGTTGCCACACGGCGATGAAGGCCTGGAAGACGAAGAGGCCGACCCCTTCCCATCCGCCCACGGCCCAGGCAAACGCCACGAAGAGCCCCGCCAGCGCGCCATAGCGCCAGAAGGGGTTGCGCAGGTGCCACCAGGGCAGGCCGGCCCGTGCGAGCCGCGCAAGTTCGGCTCTCCACGCCGAGCGCGGGCATTCGGCCAGAACCCGCGGGAAGAAGCGGTGAAAGCCTTCGTTGTAGCGTGCCGTCACCGCGTCGCGGGGCGTGCCGACCCAGGGGTGATGCACCAGAAGATGCTCCGAGCGGAAATGGCCGTAGAGCACCAGTCCCATCAGCAGATCGCCCAGCCAGCGTTCGAGCCGGCTCTTCTGATGCATGAGCTCATGAGCATAGGTGATGCCGATCGTGCCCGAGACGATCCCGATGCCGAAGAAGAGCCCGAGCTTTTCCCACCCGGCGAGATGGTGGCCACGGGTGACGAACCAGATGCCGCCGAAAATCACGGCAAGCTCGATCGGGAACCACACAAGCGTGACCAGCCGATACCAGAAAAGCCGCCCCTCGGGCGTCTGCGGGTCGGCATTGGCCCTATCGGGCCCGGTGAGGGCGTCGAGCAGCGAGGTGATCCACCAGGGAAAGGCCGGCAGCAGCAGAAGCGCCCAGCCTCCCGTGCTTGCGGCGAAAGCGACGAGCGGAACGATCAGGAGCGAAATCCAGAAGGGCAGAGCTTCGGCGAGGGTGCCGCGGATGGGGTGAAGGGGGGCGTTGTCCCCGGTCGGGATGTCTGTCCTGGCCATCGGTCGATCCTCGAGCTTCCGCCCTCAGCCTAGCGCATCGGCCGGGCGTTTTCACGGCCTTTGCGCCTGTTCCTCGAAGGCGGGGCGCGCGAGCCGCCAGACCTTGCGCATCAGGCTCGGCAGATCGGTTGCGCGAAAGGCACCGGCAGGGAGGAAGAAGAGCCCCTCCGGCGCTTCCGTCCCGGGGGGGAGCCGGGCCACGAGGACATCGAGATGAAGCGCGAAATGGGTGAAGACATGGCGCACCTCGCCTTCGAGGCGCCGCCAGTCGGCAGCCAGGGGCGGGTCGGCCTCGGGGCGCTCCGGCGACCAGGGAGTGGTCGGAAAGGCCAGCATGCCTCCGAGCAGACCCTCCGGCGGCCTCCGCTCGAGGAGAAGCGCGCCGTCGGCCCTGCGGGCGACGAAGGCGCTGCCATGACGGGTGGGCCGTGCCCTGCGCCGCTCCCGCTGGGGAAGACGGGCGGCGATGCCCTTCATCCGGGCCCGGCAATGGCTGCGCAGCGGGCAGGCGCCGCAGGCGGGAGCGAGGGGAGTGCAGAGGGTGGCGCCGAGATCCATCAGCGCCTGCGCATGGTCGCCGGGCCGTGATGTGGGGGTGAAGGCGGCGGCCAGCGCCCGCAGCTCCCCCTTGGCCGCGGGCAGGGGCGTCTCCACCGCAAGGAGCCGGGCCATGACCCGTTCGACATTGCCATCGACCACCACCGCCGGCTTGCCGAAGGCGATCGCCCGAATGGCGGCGGCGGTATAGGGGCCGATCCCGGGCAGGGCGAGGAGGGCGGCTTCCTCCTCGGGAAAGCGGCCGCCATGTTCGGCCACGACCTGCCGGGCGCAGCGGACGAGATTGCGCGCCCGGGCGTAGTAGCCGAGCCCTGCCCAGGCTGCCATAACCTCCCGCTCGTCGGCCGCCGCCAGCGCGTCGATCGTCGGCCAGCGGTGCAGGAAGGCGGTGAAATAGGGGATGACGGCGGTCACGCCCGTCTGCTGGAGCATGACTTCCGAGAGCCAGACATGATATGGATCGGGCAGCTGGCCGGCCCGGCTCCTCTCGGGCGGCACGCGCCAGGGCAGGGTGCGGGCGTTCGCGTCATACCAGGCGAGGAGGGCGGCCCCCACGGCCTCGCGGTCGAGCTTGTCCGCTCGGGTATCGGAGCGGGAGACGGGGTGATCTGGCGCTTTGGTCATGGCACGGTCAGCAACGGGGCATCTGCCGGAGGGGAAGGAACAGTCATGGGCGAAGGAGGCGCTCGAAACAAGGGGCGGCGCGGCCGTGGGGCGGTGCGGCTCGGGGAGATCGTTCGCCGGCAGATCCGCCCTGTGGCCGAGAAGCGCGGCTTCGCCGAGATCCGGCTTCTGACCCATTGGCGCGAGGTGGTGGGTGCCGAGATCGCGGCCATGTGCCGCCCCGTGAAGGTGAGCTATGCGAAAGGCGGTTTCGGCGCCACACTCACCTTGCTGACGAATGGCGCCTTCGCTCCGCTCATCGATGCCCGCCGCGAGGAGATCCGCGAGAAGATCAATGCGGTGCACGGTTACAATGCCATCAGCCGCATCCGCGTGACCCAGAGCGCCGCCGAGATGCTGTTCGTGCCGGAGCCTGCGCCGCCGGCTCCGCCGCCCCCGCCGCCGAAAGAGCTCCGTTCACTTGATCGCGAGCTGTCTTCCATCGAGAATGAAGATCTGCGCAAATCGTTGCGGAAACTGGGGGAGGCGCTCCTGAGCGAAAAGGCCGCCGGCCGCACCGGCCGCAAGGGTCCGTGAAGGAGCACAGCGCCCTCGGAGAAGATGAAACGGGCGGCCCCGGGAGGTCGGCCCCTGAAACGGGAGAGACGAATGGATCGTCGCACATGGATCGCTTTTGCCGCCGCCCTCCTGGTGGGCAGCGTGATCGCCGTCTTCCAGATGGGGGGGAACGCCGTCGCCACGGCCGTTCGGGGCCCCTCGCTCACGCCGCCGCTCGCGAAGACGGCCGGCACACAGGATCCTCCGGCCGCCGAAGCCGCCCGGCCGCAGAAGGTGCGCGACTTCTCTCTCGGAGACGGGAATGCCGCGCTCGAGATTGTCGAATATGCCTCCTTCACCTGCCCCCATTGCCGGCGCTTCCATGAAGAGGTCTTCCCGAAGCTCAAGGCCGAATACATCGACACAGGCAAGGTGAAGTTCACGCTGCGGGAGGTCTATTTCGACCCTTACGGCCTCTGGGCCGGCATGCTCGCCCGCTGCGGCGGCGGTGACAGATACTTCCCGATCGTGGACATGATCTTCAGGAAGCAGTCGGAATGGACCCGCGGGGACGGCCCGGCCGCCGTGGCCGAGAATCTCCGCAAGATCGGGCGGCTCGCCGGCCTGTCGGACGAGGAGATCGACACCTGCCTGCAGGACGAGACCAAGGCGCGGGCGATGGTTGCGGCCTATCAGGAAAACGCGACGCGCGACGGCATCAACGGCACGCCCACCTTCATCATTGGCGGCGAGAAGGTGCCGAACATGGCCTGGCCTGATCTCAAGGAGATCATCGACCGCAAGCTGGCCGAAGCCGGGAGCAGGTGAGGGTTTCAGCCGGTGCCGGGAAAGAGCCGCGCGAGAGCGGCATCGAGCGGCGCCGGCGCCTCGAAGGCGAGACGCACGGGGAGGCTCAGCACCTCGTGCCGCAATCCCGGCGGCAGCCGCGCCGCGTCCTTCTCGGTGGTGACGAGCCGCGCCCCCTTCGCCCGCGCCAGCTTGAGGAGCCGCCGCAGAAGCGCCGGCGAGATCGGCTGATGATCGGCGAGGGCCGCCGTGCCGACCAGTCGCGCGCCGAGGTTCTCGAGCGTGGCGAAGAAACGTGCCGGATGGCCGATGCCGGCAAAGGCGAAGACCGGCAGGCCGGCCCAGTCGATTCCCATCTCCACCGGCTCGAGCGCCCCTTCGAGAACCGGCGGCAGGGCCCGCCCCTTCTGGCTGGCGAGAAAGCGATGCCGTTCCCCGGGCGCGCCGATCACGAGCAGGAAATCCGCCCGTTCGAGCCCCCGTTCCACCGGCTCGCGCAGGGGGCCGGCCGGCATCACGCGCTCGTTGCCGAAGCCGCGCGCGGCATCGACGACGACGATCGCCAGGTCATGGGCGAGAGCGGGGTTCTGGAAACCGTCGTCGAGCACGATCGCCCCGGCCCCGGCGGCAACGGCCGCAAGCGCCCCCCGATGACGGTCCCGCGCAACCCAGGTCGGTGTGAAGGCGGCATGAAGGAGGGCCTCGTCCCCGACCCGCCGTGCATCGTGCCTTCCGGGATCGACCCGGAGCGGCCCCCTTTCGCTGCCGCCGTGGCCGCGGGTGACGACATGAGCGGTCACGCCGCGGGCCGCGAGCCGTTCGAGCAGGGCGATGACGGCAGGCGTCTTGCCGGTGCCGCCCACGGTCAGGTTGCCGACGCAGATCACCGGCACGCCGACCCGGTGGCGCGGCCCGTGCGCCAGGCGCCGTTCGGTGAGGGCCGCGCCGATGCGGCCGAGCGGCGCGAGCAGGCGCGGTGCCAGCCCGGCCCTCCCGGGCGGGCGATACCAGAAGGCGGGGGCCTTCATGCCGCGTCGCCCGCGCCGTCGCGCGGCACGTTCGGGGCAGGCGGCGCGCGTTCCTCGACCCGGTCGAGCGCGCCGAGAAGGAGGCGCAGCACCCGGTCCGTCACTTCGGCCCCTTCCGAGGAGACATCCCAGGCCTGGGTTGCCATGGCGGCGGCGACGTCGGGCTGGATCGTCTCCTGCACCGCCCGGGCGAGACTGGCGGCATCCTGCACCTCGCGGCTTCCGCCCCGTGCAAGGAGCCGGGCATAGACGTCCTTGAAGTTCTCCACATGGGGGCCGTGCAGGATGGCGGAGCCGAGGGCGGCCGGCTCGAAGGGGTTGTGCCCCCCCTTCTCGATCAGCGAGCCGCCGATGAAGCTCACCGGCGCCAGCCGATACCACAGGCCCATCTCGCCCAGCGTGTCGGCCAGATAGACATCCGTATCCGGCCCCGGCAACGCGTCGAGGGAACGGCGGCGCACCGAGCAGCCGGCAGCGCGGATCGTCTCGGCGATGGCAGGGCCCCTCTCGGGGTGACGCGGCGCGAGAATGAGGAGCAGGCCCGGCAGCGTCTGCCGGGCGATCCGGTGTGCCTCGAGGACGATCTCCTCCTCCCCCGCATGGGTCGAGGCGGCGAGCCAGAGCGGCCGGCCGGCAAGGGCGGCGGCAAGGTGCTGGCGCTCCTTCTCGTCACAGGGCAGGGCCGGGGCCCCTTCCTTGAGCGACCCCGTCACCTCGAGCCTGTCGGGCGCGAGGCCGAGGCCTAGAAGCCTCCGGGCGCTGTCCTCGTCCTGGGCCAGAACATGGTCGAACAGGTTGACGAGCCGTCGCGCCGCGCCCTTCAGCCGCCGCCAGCGCCGGGCCGACCGGGCCGAGATGCGGGCATTGACGAGCATCATCGGAATGCCGCGCGCATGGGTTTCGAGCATCAGCGCCGGCCAGAATTCGCTCTCGGTCCAGACGGCGAGGTCGGGCCGCCAATGGTCGAGGAAGCGCCGCACCGGCCCCAGAAGATCGACCGGCACGAACTGGTGCACCGCGCCCTCGGGCAGCCGCCTCGCGAGAATGCGGGCCGAGCTCACCGTGCCGGACGTGACCAGCAGGTTGAGGGCCGGCCGCTCGAGCCGCATCAGCCGCATCAGCTCGACGAGGGCCAGCGATTCGCCCACGGAAGCGGCATGAAACCATGCCAGCGGCCCGGCGGGTCGGGGCAGGGAAGGGTGCCCGAAACGCTCGGCCAGCCGCGCCTCGTCCTCCTTGCCTTCGGCCAGTCTCGCAAGGAGCCTGCGCCGGGCCACACCCTCGCCCCGGCGGGCGAGCAGCATGTAGAGGGCGAGGGAGGGTGGCAGCATGTCAGCCGAGCTCCTCGGTCGGGCTGTTCTCGCGTTCCTCTTCGCGCAGACGATGCAGATGGGCGATGAAATAGCGCATCAGCGCATTGTCCACCGTGGCCTGGGCGTGCTCCTTCCATGCGGCATAGGCGCTCTCGTAGTCGGGGAAGATCCCGACCACGTGGATCTTCTCCGGATCGCGAAAGCGCGTGCTGTCGGGGGAGACAAGTTCGCCGCCGAAGACGAGATGGAGGCGCTGGCGCTTCTTCGGATCGGTGGTCGCGGGCGAATCGTTCATGCGGAAACTCCCTTTCGGTCCCTACGCGGCAGGGATGCGTCTCGTGCGGCCGGCGGCCGCAGGGGCTTCCTAGTCCTCAAAGCCTTCCGGGTGCAACCGTTCGAGGAGCGCGTCATGCAGATCGGGCGGGGCGGCGATCACGCCGGGAACGCGAGGTGCGGGACGATTGAAGGACAGGGGCCGCCCCTGCCGGTCGGTCACGCGGGCGCCGGCTTCGCGGCAGATGACGTCGCCCGCGGCGATGTCCCATTCCCAGGCCGGGCGGAAGGTCAGCATGGCGTCGAAGGCGCCTTCGGCCACCAGCGCCATGCGCCAGGCAAGCGAGCTGCGGACATGGCGCACGAGCCGGGGCGGCGGGCTTTTCCAGTGCTCGGCGGCGAGGATGTTGCGCGGGCCGAGCACGCGGGCGCCGTCCGGGCTCCGGCGCGCCGAGGCGCGGATCGGGCGGCCGTCGCGCGTGGCGCCGCCGCCTGCACGGGCGGCATAGGTCGTCCGTCGGGCCGGCAGGTGGATGACCCCCGCCGTCGCCCGCCCCCCTGCGGCCACGGCAAGGGAGATCGCGAAGCCCGGGTCGCCGCGGATGAAGGCGCGGGTGCCGTCGATCGGATCGACGATGAAGACCCTCTCATGCGCAAGCCGGGCCCTGTCGTCTTCCCTCTCCTCGGACAGCCAGCCATAATCGGGCCGGGCTTCGAGGAGCCGCTCGCGCAAGAAGAGGTCGATCGCGAGATCGGTGTCGGTGACAGGCCCCTGGCCGTCTTCCTTGTGGCGGATGCCGGCGGCATTGCCGAAGGCGGCCAGGGCGATCTTCCCGGCCTCCTTCGCCGCGTCGAGCAGAAGCGCGAGATCACTCCCCGGCAATGGTCAGACCCTCGACAAGCAGGCTTGGCACGCGCCAGGAACGCCACTGGTCGGCATCGTTGGCCGGGCGGATGGAGCGCAGCATCTCGCGCAGATTGCCGGCAATGGTGCATTCATGCACCGGGCGCACAATCTCGCCGTCCTCGAACCAGAAGCCGCTCGCGCCGCGCGAATAATCGCCGGTATTGGGGTTGATGGTGGCGCCCATCAGCGAGGTGACGAGCAGGCCCGTCCCCGCCTCGCGCATGAGCGCGGCCCGATCGGCCGTGCCTTCGGTCAGGCGGATGCTGGTGACGGCGGGGCGGGGGGGCGAGGAGGTGCTGCGGGCGGCGTTGGCCGTCGATGGCAGGGAAAGCCGCCGGCCCGTGGCAAGGTCGAGCACCCAGCTGCGGAGAACGCCGTTCTCGACAAACGCCCTGGGCCGGGTGGCGAGCCCCTCGGCATCGAAGAGGCGCGATGCGGCGATGCGACGGCGATGAGGTTCTTCGACAAGGTCGATGCCGGCCGGCAGCACTGCCTCGCCCATGGCGTCGCGCAGCCAGCTGGCGCCGCGCACGATGGCGTCGCCGTTGATGGCGGCGAGAAGATGGCCCGCAAGCGAGGCGGCAACGCGTTCGTCGAAGATCACCGCAAAGGCACCGGTGGGCGGCCTTGTCGCGCCGCGCATGGCGGCGGCCCGTTCGCCGGCGGAGCGGCCGATCTCCTCGGGCGGGGGCATGTCGGCGGCGAAGACGCGGCTTTCGGAGCGGTAGTCGCGCTGCATCTCGCGCCCTTCGCCGGCCACGGCCACGCACCAGAGCGAATGGCTGGTGCGGGCATGGCCGCCGGAAAAGCCGTTGCTCGCGGCCAGATGGCTGCGCACAAGCTCCCAGCCGGCGCCCGCCTCGGACACCTGAGCGACCCCGTCGACCGCCAGCGCCGCCGCCTCGGCCGCCTTTCCGAGTTCCTCGAGCGCGGCAGGGCCAGGCTCGGCAGAGGGGTCGCACAGCTCGAGCGGCGCCGGGTCGCGCTCGGCGGCCAGCTGCCTCGGCTCCGCCAGGCCGAGCGCCTCGTCGCGCGGGGCCGCCCGGGCCATGGTGACGGCCCGTTCGGCGATCTCGCGCAAGGTGGAGGGGGTGATGTCGGAACTCGACACCAGCGCCTGCCGCCTGTCCACGATCACCCTGAGGCCGACTTCCACCTTCTCGCTGCGCTCGGCATGTTCCAGCCGTCCGCCGCGCACCCCGATCGAGAGGGAGCGCGCCGCAACGGCCAACGCGTCCGCTTCCTCGGCACCGGCGGCCCGAGCGTGATCGACCAGGGCTTCGGCCAGATCGGGGAGAGGGAGGCGGTCGGTCATCTCAGATCATCCTCGAGACGGCGTGCAGGAGAAGGCCGATGGCGACGGCGAAAGTGGTCGCGAGCGAGAGGGTCGCTCCCCATGCCCTCAGCCAGCGGGGCCTTTCGGGATGGGAGAAGTGGAGACCGTGGAGGACCCGGCCGACGAGAAGCGTCGTTCCGAAGAGATGCAGGGCGATGCCGGGGCTGCCGAGATGGGCCATGAGCGCCAGCATCAGGAGCGTCAGGGGCACGGTCTCGACGAAATTGGCCTGCCCGCGGATGGCCCGCCCCAGGGCCGCGTCGTCCCCGTCGCCGAACCAGATGCCGGTGCGCTTGCGCCACAGCAGGACCGTCCATGTCAGCCAGACGAGAACGAGGCCGAGCAGGCCGGCGTAAAGGGCGACGATGACAAGGGGATCGTTCATGCCTTCTCCTATCGAGGACCGTACGCGCCGCACCGGGAAAGCGGGGCCGGGCACATCCTTATGCCCGGCCCCGGTGATTGCAAGCCGTCTTCGGGCTCCATGCCGCCCGCCCCGACATGGACCGGCCCTGTGCAAAACGCTACTGGAGCTGCTGGCCGTTGACGACGAGCCCGCCCCCCTCGGTGAACTCGATCTCGGAGACGAGCTTGTCGCCTTCGCCGGCCGGCCGCGTGAAGACGCCGAGCATGGCGAGAACGCCGGTGGCGTCGTCTTCGGAGAGCACGCCCATCTGTTTCAGCCGGTCGATGGTGGCGTAGATCCCTTCGAGTTCGAAGGAAAGCTTGCCGCGGGGCATGGGCGGGCCGCCCATCTCCACCGCCGAATTGTCCAGGGTGATGAAACCGCTGCCCCTCACGAGCGCGCCAATCGCCCTGAGGAAGGCCGCATCGAGCGAAACCGTATCGACCACGGCCGGGGTCGGTCCGTCGAACGCATCCATCGCCGCCGTGTCCATCGGATCGACCAGCCAGCGCATCGTCCCCGAAAGGGCGAGGCGCAAGGTCGCCGGGTCACGCGGCAGGATCTTCTGCGGGTCGAACATGTCCATCAGCGCGTCGCCGGCGACGACATTCTCGAGTGCGACGGCAAGCTTGTAGGGCTTGCCGGCGGGATCGGTCGAGAAGGGCAGTTTCGATTCGAATGCCAGCTTTCCGAAACGCAGCTCCGCCGGCACCGGCAATTCGGGCGTCTCGAGCCCGAAGGCGATGTCCGTGCTCGAGAAGGCCATGCGGAAGAGCTCGCGGTTTGCAGCGAAATCGAAGCTCGACGGCCCTTCCGACCAGCCGAGGCGTGTCTCTCCGCCCTGCGGCGAGAGGGAGACGAGCTCGCTCTCCCCCTTCCCGGCCTCGTAATAGACTTCCAGTTCCATGCCCTTTCCGAGCGGGTTTTCGCCTTCCTCGACCGGCACGAGGCGCCCGTGACCCGTCAGGTGAAGCTGCTCCACGCTGCCCTTCATCGAGAGCTCGTTGCCGTCGGTGTCGGTGAAGTTGCCCAGCCAGACGATGCTGCCGGTGATGCCGGTGCTGTCGAACTCGATGCCGCCGGGCGCGCTGGAGCGGATGAAATTGTCGGACGCGTTGTCGCGGAAGGTGACGGTGAAGAGGAACGGCATCGGGTCTTCGCCGATCTGCACCTCGTCCACCGTCAGTTCGAGGCCGTCCTGCCGGCTCTGGTAGCGCCGCTCCTTCTCGTCGCCGCTGACGACGATCCGCGATCCCGTATGGGAAAGCGTCATGCGCCAGGTGACGGGCTGGTCGCTTTCCTCGTCGATGCCGTGGAAACGGCCGACGATCTCCGGATCGAAGCTGATATCGACCTTGCCGCCATCGATTTCCCTCAGGCGCAACCAGTCGATCGTGACGGTGCCGCCGCCCTTGCCGTCGGAGGGGGCGATGTCGATGCGGATGTCCTTTATCACGAGCGTGTCGCCCGAGCGGGTCTCGCTGCCGATGGCATGGCTGAGCCCCGGTGCGTCGAGGAGCGAGAAGAGGTCGCCCCGCACGTCGTCGGCGGTGATCTCCGCCCGGGCGATGCCCGCGGTCGCGAGGAGGGCGAGAGCGCCTGCGGCCAAGGTGCGCATGTAATGCATGGGACAAATCCTTTCGTGAAAGCGCGAGAAGAAAAGCATGGAATCGCATCTTCCAAAGGTCAACATCCGGGAGACCATTCCACCCGGTGGTCGCATGCCGGGTGGCGAAGACGGATTGCACTTCGCCCCGCCCTCGCCCATCCTGTGCCCATATGCGGTTACGGGAGGGGGACGGGATGCAGGCAGACGGCCTTTCGGGCAGAAGAGTGCTGATCACGGGAGCGAGCCGTGGCATCGGGGCCGAGGCGGCGCGGGCCTTCGCACAGGCCGGGGCGCGGGTGGCGCTCATGGCGCGCTCGGCCGCAGCGGTGGAGAGCATCGCCCGCGAGATCCGGGCCGCAGGGGGCGAGGCGCTGGCGCTTCCGGCCGACGTGGCCGACCGGGAGGCGGTGGCCGCCGCCGTCCGGCAGGTGGTCGGGAGCTGGGGCGGGGTCGATGTTCTCGTCGCCAACGCCGGCGTGATCAAGCCCATCGCGCCGTTCGACAAGGTGGATCCGGCGGCATGGGACCGGCTGATCGACATCAATCTCAAGGGCGTGTTCCATGCCGTTCGCGCCGTTCTGCCGACGATGCTGGCGGCCGGCGGCGGCACGGTGATCACCGTGGGATCGGGTGCGGCGGACAGCGCGCTCGAAGGCTGGTCGGCCTATTGCAGCTCGAAGGCGGCGGTGCATCACCTCGCCCGTTGCCTCGATCACGAGATGCGCGGCAAGGGCATCCGCTCGCTGGTGCTTTCGCCGGGCACGGTGGCGACCGACATGCAACGCCGGATCCGCGAATCGGGCATCAACCCGGTGAGCCGCATGGACTGGTCCGACCATGTGCCCCCGGCCTGGCCGGCCCGTGCTCTCGTCTGGATGGCGACGCCGGCGGCCGATCCATGGCGCGGCGAGGTCGTGCGCCTGTCCGACCCGGCGGTGCGGGCGGCGATCGGACTGGGCGGGGACGGGAGCGATGGCTGAGGGGGACGCCGGCGCCATTCGTCGGCGCGAGGAGGCCGGGGGGCGGCTGCGCTGGCTCGTGATCGACCGGCCCGGGAAGGCCAACGCCCTGACCCCGGCCATGCTCGAAGCGCTCTGCCGCGAAGTCGAGGATGCGGCAGGGTCGGCCGATCTTGCTGCGCTCGTCATCACCGGCAGCGGCGGAAAGGTGTTCTCCGCGGGAGCGGATATCGGCGATTTCGAACCGGCGACGATGGCGCGGCTGCCCTTGTGGGAGCGGCTTTCGGACGGCATCGCCGCGCTGCCCTGTCTCACCATCGCCGCGATAGGCGGCACGCTGGCAGGGGGCGCCTTCGGCATGGCGCTGGCCTGCGATTTGCGTGTGACCGTGCCCCATGCCCGCTTCTTCTACCCTGCCCTTGCCCGCGGCGTGCTGCCCCAACCGGCCGATATCGACCGCCTTGCCCGTCTCGTCGGGCCGGGGCGGGCACGGTTGATGCTGATGGCCGGCATGCGGTTCGATGCGGCGGAAGCGCAGGCCGCGGGGCTCGTCGAGATGGTCGTGCCGGCTTCCTCGCTCGAGGAGCGGGTGCGCCGGCTGGCCGCCCCGGCGCTCGCCGCACCGCCGGCTCTTCTCGTGGCCCTCAAGCGGCTGATGGCGGCGCCGCGTGATCCCGCCCTTCGGCGAGAGGCCTTCGCCGCCGCCCTCGACGGGGACGAGGCCGCCCTTGCCGCCTTGCGCGCCGCACCGCCGGCCGCAGACTGAACGCGCCGCCCACGCCTTCGACGGGAGGGCGACAACGCCGCACCGCCCGGGGCGGATTTCTCACAGCAGATGCCCGCTCTTCCTTGCCTTGGTGGCGAGATAGGCGCGGTTGTGCGGATTGAGGCCGACCTTGAGCGGCACGCGCTCGATCACCTTCACCCCGGCCCGCTCCAGCATTTCCACCTTGGCGGGGTTGTTGGTCATCAGCCGCGCCCGGTCGAAACCGAGCCCCTGCAGCATCTTCGCCCCGATGCGGAAATCGCGCTCGTCGTCCTCGAATCCGAGGCGGTGATTGGCCTCGACCGTGTCGAACCCCTGGTCCTGCAGCGCATAGGCGCGCATCTTGTTGGCAAGCCCGATCCCCCGCCCTTCCTGGTTGAGATAGAGCAGGATGCCCCGTCCTTCGCGGCCGATCTGTGCGAGGGCGGCGCGCAGCTGCGGGCCGCAATCGCATTTGAGCGAATGGAGAAGATCGCCGGTGAAACAGGCCGAATGCAGCCGCACGAGGACGGGTTCGGTGCGCGGGAGCGCGCCGATCTCGACGGCATAATGTTCCTCGCCGCCGTCGGCCGATCGGAAGACATGCACGCGCCCGGCCTCCGACACTTCCATGGGCAGGCGGGCGGAGGAGACTTCCTCGAGCACGAGCGCGGCGCCGGCGAGCGCGGCGAGGCCGTCGGCGTCGAAACGGGGCAGGAAGGCGGGCAGTTCGTGCGTCTCCTCCACGGGCAGCACGATCACCGCCGGCAGGAGCTGGGCGCGCTTGGCGAGGGTGAGGGCGGTGCGGGCGATGGCGACCAGATCCTCCGCATCGTCCCGGATGGCGTGGAACGGCCCCTTGAGCGGCGCGGCGAGATCGCGGGCCGGATCGGCCACTGCCTTGAGCCAGGCGGCGTCGGCCCCGGGCGGCAGTGCGAGGCGCACCATGTCGCCGTCATAGGCCGGGATGCGCAATGTGGCGGCGCGCCGCTCGGTGAGGGCGAGGAAGGGGGCGCCCATCTCCCCGAGCGCGGCAAGGCGCTCGGGCGAGGCCGTCTCCACCGGCAGCACGATGGCTCTCCGTTCGCCCCGGGCAAGCACGATCGGCAGGCCGATCCGCATCAGCGCCCGGGCCTCGGCGGCCTGCTCCCTCATGTCGGCTTCCAGCGTCATCGCACCCCTCTTGCCTTGCGCCCTTGTAACAATCGGCCTGGCCAGATGGCCAGAGCGCCCTGTCAGGGGGGCAGATATGTAACATCCCCCCCGATTTCGACACGCCCTCGTGAGGAAGCAGGTCACGCTCTTGCGAACAGGGCGTGAACACCCCATCTTGCAGGACAAAAGGAGAGGTAGGACCATGCCAGTCGTGAAGAAGATCCTGTTGGTCGATGACGATCCCGATCTGCGGGAGGCTCTGGCCGAGCAACTGATGCTGAGCGAGGAATTCGACGTTTTCGAGGCGGAGGACGCCGAATCCGCGCTCGAGAAGACCAGGGCGGGGCTTTTCGATCTCGTCATCCTCGATGTCGGCCTGCCCGACATGGACGGCCGCGAATTGTGCCGGGTGATGCGGAAGCACGGCGTGAAGTGCCCCGTCATCATGCTGACGGCACAGGATTCGGATGCCGACACCATTCTGGGGCTCGATGCCGGGGCGAACGACTATGTCACCAAGCCCTTCAAGTTCCCGGTGCTTCTTGCCCGGATCCGGGCACAGCTGCGCCAGCACGAGCAGTCGGAAGACGCAGTGTTCCAGATCGGCCCCTACATCTTCAAGCCGGCGGCGAAGATGCTGATCGACGAGAACGATCGCAAGATCCGCCTGACGGAAAAGGAGGCGAACATCCTCAAGTTCCTGCTGCGCGCGGGCGATCAGGTGGTGCCGCGGGACGTGCTGCTGCACGAGGTCTGGGGCTACAATGCCGGCGTGACGACCCATACCCTCGAGACGCACATCTACCGGCTGCGGCAGAAGATGGAGCCCGACCCGTCGAATGCGCGCTTCGTCGTGACCGAATCGGGCGGCTACAGGCTGGTGGCCTGAGCCGCGAAGCCCGGTTCACGGCTTCGGGGGCGGCCTGCGGGGCGGCTCCCGCCCCCCTTCCGCGCCTTTTTCGGGGGAATGCCGCCCTGCTCTGGCGATGCCGGCACAGGCGTGGTAGCGAGCCCGAAAAGCGGAGCGGGATCATGGGCCTCGATATTGCCACCTGGAACATCAACTCGGTGCGCCTGCGCGCACCGCTCGTGCGGCGGTTTCTCGAACGCGAGCGGCCTCACATCCTCGCGCTTCAGGAAACCAAGTCGCCGGTGGACAGGATCCCCGACTTTTCCGATATCGGCTATCGCTGGCAGGTGGCCCGCGGCGAAAAGGGTTACAACGGCGTGCTCGTCCTCTCGCGCATCCCGGTCGAACCCGTCCCCCATCGCGATTTCGCCGGCAGGGAGGATGCCCGCCACGTCGCCGTCCGGCTGCCCGACGGCACCATCCTGCACAATTTCTACGTTCCGGCGGGCGGGGACGTGCCCGACCCGGAGGAAAACGGGAAATTCGCCCACAAGCTCCGTTTCCTGCGCGAGATGCGCGACTGGTTTCATGGCGAACGGCCCGTGCGCAGCATCCTTGTCGGCGATCTCAACATCGCGCCGCGGGAGGACGACGTCTGGTCCCACCGGCAGCTTCTCAAGGTGGTTTCCCATACGCCGGTCGAGGTCGAGCATCTCGGCGAGGTGATGGATGCCGGCTCCTGGGTGGACATCACCCGCCAGGACATCCCCGAAGGCAAGCTCTATTCCTGGTGGTCCTACCGCGCCCGAGACTGGGCTGCGTCCGACCGGGGCCGGCGGCTCGACCATGTCTGGGCCACGCCCGACATCGCCCCGGCCGGCCACGGCTCGCGGATCCTGCGCGAAGCCCGCGGCTGGGACCGGCCTTCGGACCATGTGCCGGTGCTCGCCAGTTTCGATCTCGAGATTCCCGAGACGGCCGGTGGCTGACCGCCTTGCCCTTGGCGCGGCGCCGCGAAGTCCCATATATAAGAGCCAGCGAATATGTCGGCCCGGTTCGGCCAGCCGTTCTTCGGAACCGGTCGGGCGGCACAGCCAGACAGGAAAGGATCAGGACATGCTTGAGCTTGGGAACGGGGGCGAGAAACCCCGGAGCGACGATCTCGTGATCGACAGTGACGAGACCCGCTTCATGGAAGACGTGATCGAGGCGAGCAGGGAAAAGCCGGTCATCGTCGATTTCTGGGCGCCGTGGTGCGGTCCGTGCCGCACGCTCGGCCCGGCGCTCGAGAAGGCCGTGCGCGAGGCGGGTGGCAAGGTCCGCATGGTGAAGATCAACGTTGACGAGAACCAGACGCTGGCCGCGCAGCTGCGGATCCAGTCGATTCCCACGGTCTATGCCTTCCATGACGGCAAGCCGGTGGACGGTTTCATGGGCGCGTTGCCGCCTTCCGAGATCGGGAAGTTCATCGAGCGGGTGCTGGCCGAAGCCGGCGCCGACGGCGGTCTCGCGGCGGCGGTCGAGGCGGCGAAGGAAGCTCTCGCTGAGGGCAAGGCGCAGGATGCGGCCGAGATTCTCGAGGCGGTGCTGGCCGAGGAGCCGGAGAATGCCGCTGCGCTCGGGGCGCTGGCACAGGCGAAGATCGCTCTGGGGGATCTCGAAGCCGCCGAAAGGCTGCTCGAGGATGCGCCCGCAACCGCGGCCGAAGCGGCGGAGGTCAGGGCCGCGAAAAGCCAGCTCGAGCTCGCCCGCCAGGCGGCCGAGGCGGGCCCGCTCGACGAGCTGCGCGCCCGGATCGAGGCGGATCCTGACGATCTCGCCGCACGCTACGATCTGGCCATCGCGCTGCATGCGGGAGGAGACGTGGCCGGTGCGGTCGATCAGCTGCTCGAAATCGTCGCCCGCGACCGCGACTGGGAAGACGGCAAGGCACGCGAGCAGCTCGTCAAGATCTTCGATTCCCTGCCGCCCAACGATCCGGTGGTGCTCAAGGGGCGCCGGCGTCTTTCCTCGCTGATGTTCGCCTGAGATGCGCCGCCGCATGCCGACGGCGGCCGATCTGCCGCCGTCCCTACCGCTTTATGCTCTCGAAGGGGTGATCCTCCTGCCCGGCACCGTGCTGCCGCTGCATTTCTTCGAGGAGCACCACATGGCGCTCCTCGATGCGGCGCTGGCCTCGGAGCATCGCCTGATCGGTGTCGTCCAGCCATGCGACGAATCCGGCACCGCATTGCATGCCGTCGGCTGTGCCGGCCGGATCGAGCGCTTCGAGGAACGGGGAGATGGCAGCGCCCATGTCACCTTGCGGGGGCTCTCCCGCTTCCGGCTGTTGCGGACGCTCGGGGGAAACACCCCCTTCCCGAGGGCGGTGGTGGACTGGTCGGACTACTATTACGAACTCGCGGGTGGCGGCGTGCATGTCGGCAGTCATGACCGGGCGGCTTTCGAGGCGCTGGCGCTGCGCTATCTCGCCCTGTGCGACATGGCGGCGGACCCCGGCGAGATCGCGCGTGCTCCCGACGACCTGCTGATCGATTCGCTCGCGCTCATGTGCCCGTTCGCGCCGATGGAGAAACAGGCTCTGGTCGAGGCGACCGACCATGCCGAACGCCGAGAGATGTTGACGACGCTCATGCGTTTCGCGATCACGGAGGGCGAAATGGAGGGGAGAGTGCAATGACCGAAGCCAACGGGCAGGACATCCGGGCCGGGATCGGCGAGACACGCCCCGGCACCGGCTTCGATCCGAAGATGCTCGAAGTGCTCGTCTGCCCGCTCACCCATGGCCCGCTCGAATACGACGCCGCGGTCCAGGAGCTGATCTCTCCGCGGGCCGGGCTGGCCTTCCCGATCCGCAACGGCATTCCGATCATGCTGGTGGACGAGGCCCGGCCGCTCGAGTGATGCCGCGGCGCGGAAGACGCCCCTCAGAGCGGCCGGCCTTCGAGCAGGCGCGGCAACGCCCCGGTCAGCCCGGCGGCTTCGCGGATGAAGCGCCGCTTGAGCGCCGGCAGTCTCTCGACCGCCGCCAGGCCGAGATTGCGTCCCAGGCGCAGAAGCGGGTTGTCGTTTGAGAACAGGCCGTCGAGGGCGCTCATGGCGAGTGCCGTTGTCGTGTTGTCGAAGCTGCGCCAGGCGCCGTAACGGGCGAGCACGAGGGGGCTGCCGACATCCTCGCCGCGTCGTGCCGCCTCGACCAGCACCTCGGCCAGGGCGGCGCTGTCGCGCAGGCCGAGATTGAAGCCCTGCCCGGCAAGCGGATGGATGCCGTGGGCCGCGTCGCCGAGAAGGGCGAGCCGCGGCGCCGTCATCCGCTCGGCGAGCGAGAGCGACAGCGGATAGACGAAGCGTTTGCCGGCGAGGCGGATCGGGCCGAGGAAATCGCCGAAGCGGGGGCGCAGGGCGGCAAGGAATTCGTCTTCCGCAGCGTTCCTGAGCCGCGCGGCGAGCGCCGGCCGTTCGGCCCAGACGATCGAGGAGCGGTGCCCTCCCGGCAGGGGCAGGATGGCGAAGGGGCCCGCCGGCAGGAACAGCTGATGAGCCGCGCCGCCGTGATCGCGCTCATGGGCGACGGCGCAGACGATGGCGCTCTGCCCGTAGTCGTGGCGGATGCGATGAATGCCGGCGCGCCGTGCGGTGGGGCTCTCGCGGCCGTCGCAGGCGACGATCAGCCCGGTGCGGAGCGTTTCGCCGCTTTCGAGCGTGGCTTCGGCTCCGCTGGCCGTGGTCTGGTGATCGACCACCCGGGCCGGGGCGCGGATGTCGATGCCCGGCGTCTCCCCCAGCCGGTCGATCAGGGCGCGGCGCACCACCCGGTCTTCGACGATCCAGCCCATGGGGCCTTCCTCGATCTCGGCATGGTCGAAATGCACCGCGCCGAAACCGGCCCCTTCGCCGGGGCGGCCATCGGCGACCCTGATGTCGAGAATGGGCTGGGCCTCGTCGGCCATCGAGGGCCACAGCTCGAGCGCCGCGAGCATCCGCTTGCTGGCAAGGGAGAGGGCGTAGGCGCGCCCGTCGAAATCCTCGGCGGTGAAGGTGTCGAGCGGCCGGCTCTCGACCAGCGTCACCGGCATTCCGGCCCGGGCCAAGGCAATGGCGAGGGCCGCTCCGTTGAGCCCGCCGCCGATGATGAGCACGTCCGGTTTCATGTCGCCTCCGCGGGGGCTTCTTGCACCTCGGCCCCCGAGAGCGTTATCTGCCCTTCGGGCGGGCGAATGTCCACCATGAGCCGCCAGGGAGGGCGCGATGAGCGAAGCATGGCTGAAGATGCCGGCGGCCGATCTCGGGCGCGGGATCGCCACGGGCCGGATCGACCCGGTGGAGCTGGCCGAGACCTTTCTGGCCGCGATCGCGGCCCATCCGCTCGGGGAACGCATCTATGCCAGGCTCCAGCCCGAGCGAACCCGCGCCGAGGCCGAGGCCGCACGGGGGCGCCAGAAGGAGGGGCTGCTGCGCGGGCCGCTCGACGGGGTGCCGCTCTCCTGGAAGGATCTGTTCGACACGGCGGGGCTCGCCACCGAGGCAGGATCGGCCCTGCTCGAGGGCCGGGTGCCGGAGAGGGACGCCCGCGTTCTGCACGACGCGACCGAGGCCGGCACCGTCTTTCTCGGCAAGACCCACATGTCGGAGCTGGCGTTTTCGGGGCTGGGCTACAACCCGGTGACGGCGACGCCGCCCTCGGTCAACGATGCCGAGGCGGTCGCGGGGGGCAGCTCCTCGGGGGCGGCCGCTTCGGTGGCCTTCGGGCTGGCGCCGGCGGCCATCGGCTCCGACACGGGCGGCTCGGTCCGCATTCCCGCGGCGTGGAACGACCTCGTCGGCCTCAAGACCACCGCGGGGCGGCTTTCGCTCGAAGGGGTGGTGCCGCTCTGTCCGCGGTTCGATACGGTCGGCCCGCTGGCCCGCACGGTGGAGGATGCGGCGCTGCTGCTGGCCGCGCTCGAAGGCGGCAAACCGGCCGATCTGACCGATGCCGCGCTCGACGGGTTGCGCTTCGCGGTGTTGACCACGGCGGCTCTTGACGATCTGCGGCCCGAACCCGCACGCGGTTTCGAGGCGGCGGTGGCCCGGATCGCCGCCGGCGGTGCCGGGATCGTCGAGATGGAAGCGCCCGAAGTGGCCGAGGCGCTGCCGCTTTCAGGCATCCTCTACACCTCCGAAGCCTGGGGCATCTGGGGCGAGACGATCGAGCAGGCCCCGGAGCTGATGTTTCCCGAGATCCTCGAACGTTTCCGTGCCGGTCGCAAGCATCGCGCGGCCGATTATGTGGCCGCCTGGCGCAAGCTCGAGGCGCTGCGTGCCCGCTTCGCCGCCCGCACCGCCGCGTTCGATGCGGTGCTGCTCCCGACCTCGCCGATCCTGCCGCCGAAAACGGCGCGGCTTGCCGCCGATCACGACTATTACGTCACCGAGAACCTCCTCGCCCTGCGCAACACCCGCATCGGCAACCTCATGGGGGGACCGGCCGTCACCCTGCCCACGGGCGTGCCTTCGACCGGTCTGATGCTTCTCGGCAGGCCCTTCGAGGAGGAACGGCTCCTTCGGGTGGCGAAGGCCGTCGAGGCGGTGCTCGGGGCCTGATTTCCCCGTCGCGGTGCCGTGTGCGGAACGAGCTGCGGAACAACAAGCTGGACCGCGGCCGGCCGGGCCGGTAAACTCGTCCGAAAAGGGGCGGCAGACCCCGAGCGAGGCAGAGATGGCTTTTCCCGAGCGGTTGTCCGGCTTGCCGGAATATGTATTCCCGCGTTTGCGCAGGCTCATCGCCGGCATCGAGCCCGGCGGCCCGGAGGTCGATCTCTCGATCGGCGCTCCCCGCCATCCCTTCCCCGCCTTCGTTCCCGGCATCATCGCCCGCACGGCCGGGGATTTCGGCCGCTACCCGCCCAATGACGGCACGCCTGCGCTGCGCGAGGCCGTTTCCGACTGGATCCGGCGGCATCATGGGGTGCAGGTCTCGCCCGCGGACGAGATCATGGCGCTCAACGGCACGCGGGAGGGGCTTTTCAATGCCGGCCTTGCCCTCTGCCCGGAGGAAAAGCGCGGCCGACGGCCGGTGGTGCTGGTCCCCAATCCCTTCTACCAGGTCTATGCCGTTTCGGCGCTTGCCGCCTTCGCCGAGCCGGTCTATGTGCCGGCCACGCGCGAGAGCGGCTTCTTGCCCGATTACGCCGCCTTGCCGCCCGATGTCCTCGACCGCGCCGCCCTGGCCTTCGTCTGCTCGCCCTCGAACCCTCAGGGCGCGGTGGCGCCGGAAGATTATCTCGCCGATCTGCTGGCGCTTGCCGAGAAGCACGACTTTCGCGTGCTTTCCGACGAATGCTATCACGACATCTGGCGCAATGCGCCGCCGCCCGGCCTGCTCGGCGTGCGGGAGCGGATCGGGGCCGACCCCGAACGGGCGCTGATGTTCCATTCGCTTTCCAAGCGGTCGAACCTGCCGGGGCTGCGCTCGGGTTTCGTCGCCGGCGGTGCCGGAGCGATGGCGCGGATCCGCAGGCTCCGGGCCTATGCCGGCGCTCCGTTGCCCCTGCCGATCCAGCACGCCTCGGCCGCCGTCTGGGCAGACGAGAGGCATGTGGAGGAGAACCGCGCCCTCTATCTGGAGAAATACCGCATTGCCGACGAGGTCTTCGCCGGTCTTGCCGCCCATGTGCCGCCCGAAGGGGGATTCTTCCTCTGGCTCGAGGTCGGCGACGGCGAAGCGGCCGCGCGGGAGCTCTGGCGCCGTCACGGCATCAAGGTGCTGCCCGGCGCCTATCTCGCCCGCGAAGGGGAAGAGGGCAACCCGGGCCGTGCCTTCATCCGCGTGGCGATGGTGGTGCCGGCCGGGGCGCTGAAGGTGGCGCTCGAACAGATACGCTCAACACTTTTCGACAAGTGAGAGGTCCATGGCCTATTCCGGCAGACAGCGCGATCAGATCCTCGACGAGCGCATGTGGGAAGTGATCGAGAAGCGCGGACGCGAGATGCTGGGGCTCGTCCTCGTCATCCTCGCCGCCTTCTGCGCCCTTGCCCTTGCGAGCTACACGCCGGCCGATCCGGGCTGGCTCAGCGCCACCGGCCGCGAGGTGCAGAACGTCCTCGGTCTCGGCGGGGCCTTCACGGCTTCGCTGGTGATGGTGCTGATCGGCTGGAGCGGCTGGCTCCTGGTGCTGTTTCTCGTCGTCTGGGGCGTGCGGGTGATGACGGGGCGGCGCCCCGCCACCGCCCTTCTGAGGGCGCTGCCCTGGCTCCTGGCGGGGCTCGTCATCGGTGCAAGCTTTCTCGCGAGCCATGCACCGCCCCGGGGCTGGAGCCAGAGTTTCGGGCTCGGGGGCGTGGTGGGCGACACGATCCTCGGCCTCCTCCTCCAGATCCTGCCGCTGCCGCTCCTGTGGAGCTACCGGCTGACGACGATCGCGCTCGCCCTCCTGTCCCTGTGGATCATGGGCCACGCCCTCGGGATCGGGCGGGGCGAAAGGCGCCAGCTTCTCGTGTGGTTTCTCTACGGTCTGGCCGTCGTCTGGGGGTGGCTGATGGCGGTGCCCGGCGCCCTGTTCCGCGGCATGGCTGGGCTGGGGCGGTGGGCGGCCTCGAGGGCGCGCAGATCGTCCGGTGCGGCGGCTGGCGCCCCCGACGCCGCCCCCGACACCCCCCTGGCCGAACCCGTCCCCGAAGGCCGGTTCCGCTTCGCTCTTTTCCGCAGCGCGCGGTCGTCGAACCGGTCTGACAGGGCGGAGAGGGAATCACGCATCGACGGGGCCGGGAGTACTGCCGAGCCGCTGGCGGCCGGGAGCGGAGACGGCGTGGCGGGCGAAGATGTCGATCGGCGCATCCGCGCCCGCATCCGCGACATCCTTTCCCGTCGCTCCGAAGGCCCGGCGCGGCGGGCGGCCGCGCCCCGCGATGCGGGGGCGCCGGCTGCGGAGAACGCGGCGCCGGCAGAGGCGGTGTCGGCCGTGCCCGAGGTGCGGCACACGCTCGCTCCTCCGCCGATCGAGCGTGCAGACGCGGGCGCACCGGCCGCGCCGGTTCAGCCCAGGGTAGCGCCGCCATTGCACGGTCCCGAAGTGGCGCCCCCTCCCAAACCGGTGCCGGCGGCCAGAAGCACCCTCGATTCGGCGCAGGGCCGATTGCCGCTCGTGGAGGGCGAAGCGGCCGGCTACGAGCCGCCGCCCCTTGCCCTTCTGACCGACCCGGGCACCATCGAGCGGCACGTGCCGCCGCGCGAAGCCCTCGAAGAGAGCGCCCGGATGCTCGAATCGGTGCTGGCCGATTACGGGGTGAAGGGGGAGATCGTCGCCGTGCGGCCCGGCCCGGTGGTCACCATGTATGAACTCGAACCGGCGCCGGGGCTCAAGGCCAGCCGCGTGATCGGCCTGGCCGACGACATCGCCCGCTCCATGTCGGCGCTCTCGGCCCGGATCTCTACCATTCCGGGGCGCAACGTCATCGGCATCGAACTGCCCAATCCGCGGCGCGAGATCGTGCTTCTGCGCGAGGTGCTGGCCTCGCGGAAATACGCCGACGCCTCGATGCGCCTGCCCCTGGCCCTCGGCAAGGACATCAGCGGCACGCCGGTCGTGACCAATCTGGCGCGGATGCCCCATCTCCTCATCGCCGGCACCACCGGCTCGGGCAAGTCGGTCGCCATCAACACCATGATCCTGTCGTTGCTCTACAAGCTCCCGCCCGAGGAATGCCGACTCATCATGATCGATCCGAAGATGCTTGAACTCTCGGTCTATGACGGCATTCCCCATCTTCTCGCGCCCGTCGTCACCGATCCGAAGAAGGCGGTGGTGGCGCTCAAATGGGTGGTGGCGGAGATGGAGGAGCGTTACCGCAAGATGTCGAAGATGGGCGTGCGGAACATCGAGGGCTACAACAGCCGCGTGCGCGAGGCGCTGGAACGCGGCGAGATGTTCAGCCGCACGGTGCAGACCGGTTTCGACGAGGAGACCGGCGAGCCGATCTTCGAGACCGAGAGCATTCCGCCCGAACCGTTTCCCTACATCGTCGTCATCGTCGACGAGATGGCCGACCTGATGATGGTCGCCGGCAAGGAGATCGAGGCCTGCATCCAGCGGCTGGCGCAGATGGCCCGGGCATCGGGGATCCACCTCATCATGGCGACCCAGCGGCCTTCGGTCGATGTCATAACCGGCACGATCAAGGCCAACTTCCCGACCCGGATTTCCTTCCAGGTGACGAGCAAGATCGACAGCCGCACCATTCTCGGCGAACAGGGCGCCGAGCAGCTGCTGGGACAGGGGGACATGCTGTTCATGGAAGGGGGCGGTCGCATCACGCGGGTGCATGGCCCCTTCGTTTCCGACGAGGAGGTCGAGGAGGTGGTGGCGCATCTCAGGGCCCAGGGCGCGCCCGAATATGTGGCGGACGTGCTCAAGGGCCCCGATCCCGAACGCGAGGACGCACTCGACGCGGTGCTCGGCCTCGGGGGCAATACGGGCGGGGAGGATGCACTTTACGACCAGGCGGTGGCGATCGTCCTCAAGGACCGCAAATGCTCGACCTCCTACATCCAGCGCAAGCTCGGCATCGGCTACAACAAGGCCGCGCGCCTCGTCGAACGCATGGAGGACGAAGGGCTGGTGAGCCCGGCGAACCGGGTCGGCAAGCGCGAGATCCTCGTGCCGGAAGAGGGCGGGATCTGAGAGCCGGTCCGGCGCCCACGACAAAGTGAAGATGCGCGACGGGGCCGCCTCTTGCACCGGAGGCGGGAAATGCCTGTCTGGATCGGGGAAGGCCATGTCGGGGACCGTCGGCGAATGACGAGGAAGCGGATGGGAAAGACAACCGGGCCACGGGCGCGCGGGGGAGGACGGCGGACCGTCGTCGCGGCCCTTCTGGCGCTCGGCCTCCTCTGGCCGTTGCCCCTTGCGGCGGGGCCGACGGCGGGGCAGGAATCGGGGCAGGGTGCGCCGGCGGAGGATCCGACCCGGGCCGCGCCGCCCGCCGCATCCGAAGTCACCATCGACGACGTTTCCCGCGCCCTCGAACGGATCGGCACCCTCAAGGGCCGCTTCACCCAGGTGAATGCCGATGGTTCGCTCTCCCGCGGCACGGTATGGATTCATCGCCCGGGCCGTGCCCGCTTCCAGTACGACCCGCCCGACGAGCTGCTGGTGGTGATCGGCGGCAGCCGTGTCGCCATCTTCGACGATGCCGCTGCGGCCGACCCGACATCCTATCCCCTCCGGGAAACGCCGCTCTGGTGGGTGCTGGGGCCGAAGATCGATCTGCGGAAAGCAGCCGAGATCCGCGCGTTGCGCAGCGAAGGCGGGGTGACGCTGGTCCGGCTGGCTGACCGGGAGCGGCCCGAGCTCGGCACGCTCGAGCTGATCTTCACCAACGACCCGCTCGAGCTCAGGCGCTGGTCGGTGATCGACGGAGCCGGCAATCGCACCACCGTCATTCTCGAGGAGGTCGAGAAAGGGGGCGACATGCCCGCCTCGCTCTTTTCGGTGCCGCTCGAGATGGACCGTCGTCGCGAGGCGCAGGGCGGCCGCTGAGGTCTCAGCCGCCGACAAGAGCGGCGCGGGCCACCGCCTCGACCAGCGCCTCGGCAATGGCCGGCTCGGTCAGTGCATGACCGGCCGGCACCATCTCGAGCGTCGCCGCCGGCCAGCTCCTTGTCAGCGCCCAGGCGGTGCGGGGCGGGCAGATCATGTCGTAGCGGCCCTGCACCACATGAGCGGGAATATGGGCAATGCGGGGCAGATCGCGCAGGATCTGCCCCTCCTCGATGAAGCCGCGATGGGTGAAATAGTGGTTCTCGATGCGGGCGAAGGCGCGGGCGAAATCGAGGGGCACCGTGCCGTGGAAGGGGGCCTCGAGAGTCGCGAGCCGGCTTTCCCAGAGCGTCCAGGCGAGCGCCGCCTCGTCGGCGCGGTGCGGATCGTCGCCGAAAAGCAGCGCGTGATAGGCGGCGATCGGGTCACTCTCGGCGCTGTCTCTTATGGGGGCGAGGAAGTCCTGCCAGGCTTCGGGGAAGAAGCACGCCGCGCCGCCGCGATAGAACCAGTCGAGTTCGGCCTCGGTCATCAGGAAGACGCCGCGCAGGATCAGCCGCGTCACCCGGTCGGGATGGGCCTCGGCGTAAAGGAGCGACAGGGTCGCCCCCCAGCTGCCGCCGAAGAGCATCCAGCGTTCGATGCCCAGATGGGCGCGGATGCGCTCCATGTCGGCGACGAGGTCGGCCGTGGTGTTGTGCGCGACCGCGGCATGGGGCGTGGAGCGGCCGCAGCCGCGCTGGTCGAACAGGATCACCCGCCATCGGCGCGGATCGAAGAAGCGGCGCATGAAGGGGCTGGCGCCGCCGCCCGGGCCGCCATGAACGACGAGCACGGGTAGCCCGTCGGGGGTGCCGCTCTCCTCGACATGCAGCCGATGTCCCCGACCGACATCGAGCCGGTGGATCGCGTGGGGCGCCGTCGGGGCGAAGAGCCGCGGACGATGGCGGATGCTGCTCGCGCTTTCCATGGGAATCGGCCTATATCCTCTCGAGGGCGAAGATGCCCGAGGATAAGGCCGGCCGAGGAGAACATGCAATGACAGGGCTGCGTGAAACCATCGATCCTGCGGAGATCGCCAAGTTCGAGGCCATGGCCGACGAGTGGTGGGATCCTGCGGGCAAGTTCAGGCCGCTGCATATGCTCAACCCGTGCAGGCTCGATTACATCACCCGCCAGATCGCGGGGGAGTTCGGGCGCGATCTGGCGGCGCCACGCCCCTTCGAGGGGTTGCGGGTCCTCGACATCGGTTGCGGCGGCGGTCTTCTTGCCGAGCCGATGGCCCGGCTGGGCGCCGACGTGGTCGGGGCGGACGCGGCCGAGGGCAACATCCATGTCGCCCGCATCCACGCCGCGCGCGAGGGGCTCGCCATCGACTATCGCGCCACCACCGCCGAGGCGCTGGCCGAGGCCGGCGAGGCATTCGACGTCGTGCTCAACATGGAGGTGGTCGAACACGTCTCCGATCCGCCGGCCTATCTGGCCGCCTGTCACCGGCTTGTCCGCCCCGGCGGCATCATGGTGATCTCGACGCTGAACCGCACCATGAAGAGCTTTGCGGCCGCCATTGTCGGGGCCGAATACGTCATGCGCTGGCTGCCGCGCGGCACCCATGACTGGCGCCGCTTCATCACGCCCGAGGAGCTGGCCGCCCTGCTCGGCGAAGCCGGTTTCGAGGTGGTGGACCGGACCGGCTTCGTCTTCAACCCGCTCGGCTGGAGCTGGTCGCTCTCGGAGCGGGATCTGTCCGTCAACTATGCGATGACGGCCCGCCACCCCGGCTGAGGGGGAGGGAGGTGGTCCCGGCGCCTTCCTCGGTTTCGAGGAGCTGACGCAGATCGCGCAGAACCGGCAGGATCGTACGGATGCGCTCGCGCCCGAGCGCCTGCACGGTCTCGGCGACAACCGCCGCCACCGCCTTGCCGGCCTCGTTGCAGGCCTGCGCACCGGCGGGCAGCAGGGTGACGAGCTTGCGCCGGGCGTCGTCCCAGTCGGGCCGGATCGAGACGAACCCCGCCCGTTCGAGCCGGGTCAGCGTGTTGGTCATGGCCCCGCGGCTGACATGGAGGATCCGCGCCAGTTCCGCCGGCGTGCGTTCGGCGCGCGTGGTGGCGAGGTGATTGAGCACGAGGTAATGGCTGAGCTCCATCCCCCGCGGCAGCGCCCGCGAGAGCCTCAGCCGCATCAGCTGGTCGATGGTGGCGATCTCGGTCAGGAGAATCGTTGCCAGAGGATCACTCGGCACGGGGGTGGGCATGGCCGCATTCCTCGATCACGGGGCCGGTGAAGGCGCGATCATGGTCAAGGGATGGCACACGGGCGCGGGCCTTGTCCACCGCGGCGAAATCGATGTCGGCCAGGAGCACCGCCTCGTCGGTGCCGCCTTCGGCAAGAACCTCTCCCCAGGGATCGACGACGAGGCTGTGGCCCCAGCTTGCGCGCGGCCGGCCGGCGGAAACCCTGTGGTTGCCGGTCTGGGCCGGTGCGAGCACGAATGCCCCGTTCTCGATCGCCCGGGCCCGCAGCAGGGTGCGCCAATGCGCCCGCCCCGTGGGAACGGTAAAGGCGGCGGGTATGGCGAGGATGGTCGCGCCTGCCTTGGCGAGCTTCCGGTAGAGCCCGGGAAAGCGCAGATCGTAGCAGATCGAAAGGCCGATCCGGGCGAAACCGGTCCGGGCGATCACGGCACGCTCCCCGGGGCGGAAGCTGTGCGATTCGCGGTAGCTGTCGCTCTCGGAAAGCGTCACGTCGAACATGTGGATCTTGTCGTAACGGGCGCAGATCGCCCCGTCGGGGCCGATCAGGATCGACCGGTTGGCCAGTCGGTTCTCGCCCGGGAGCCGGAGGGCGAGGGAGCCGAGGAGGAACCAGAGCCGGTGCTCCGCCGCGATCTCCCGCGCGCGGGCGAGCATCGGGTCGGCGGCCTCGGTTGTGGTGCGTTCCGCAAGGATGCGGCGCGAGGAGCTGACGATGTTGCTCACCTCGGGGCTGAGAAGGAAGGTCGCGCCCCGGTTCACCGCCTCGGCGGCAAGCCGTTCGAGCCGGGCGAGATTGTCGGCCGGCTCGTCGCTGCCGTTCATCTGCAGAAGCGCCACCCGCACCGTTCAGTCCTCCGGGAAGAGAAGCCGGTCGATCTTGCCGGCCCGATCGAGCGCATGCAGCTCGTCCGAGCCGCCGACATGGCGGCCGTCGATGAAGACCTGCGGCACGGTGGTGCGCCCCCGGGCGCGCTGGATCATCTCGCGGCGGCGGCCGGGTTCTTCCAGCACGTCGATCACCTCGAAGGGAATGCCCTTGCGCTCGAGCAGCCGCCGCGCGGCGATGCAGTAGGGGCAGAAGGGGGAGAAGTAGATTTCGACCTTCGCGGTTCTCGTTCCGGGTGGTGTTGCGGCCTCGCGGGGCATGGGCACCTCCTTGCCTGATCCCTGAAGGGCAGGGTTCCGAAGACCAGTTAATCATCGAAGGCGGCGGAGGCCAGAGTGGCGATACGGATTGACGCAGGGGCGGCCGGCGCGAGCGCCCGGCAGGCTTCGCGCATCGTCGCGCCGGTCGTGAGCACGTCATCGACGAGCAGGACGTGGCGCCCGGCGAGGGCGTCCCTGGCCGCGGGATGCAGCCCCATGGTGCCGTGCGGTCGATGGCGCCGACCGGTTGCGGAGAGGCGGTGCTGCGTCGGGGCGTGGCGCAGGCGCAGGAGCAGATCGGGCATGCAGGGCTTGTGCCCGAGATGCGCGAGATGCCGGGCGAGAAGGGCGGCATGATCGAAGCCGCGCGATGCCAGGCGCAATCGCGAACAGGGAATGGGGATGACGAGATCGCATTCTTCGAGAAACGCCCGGCAGCGCCGGTGCATGAGGCGGGCGAGGACGGGGGTCAGATCCTCGCGGCCATGATGTTTCCGGGCGAGAATCAGCCGCGCCGTGCCGCCGTGGTAGTGAAGCGCGCTGACGGCCTGTCTCCAGGGAGGCGGCTCGGCGAGGCAGTCTTCGCACAGCCCCCTCCCGCTTCGCGGACCGCCAGAGGGTCGGAGGTGGTCGTCGGTAAAACCTTTCCGGGACACACCCTGCGGGGAAGCATGTGGCGCAGCGGGGGCGAACAGCGGACGATGGGCGCGCGCCCCCCCGCGCATGGGGCCATGGCGGGGTGCGGGCTTGGGTGGCGGTTCTTCCGGTCGGGGGAAAGCCGCGATGCATCCGCTGTCTTCCCGGCAATGCGCCTTTCGGGAAGCGGCTGCCGGAGCATGGGAGGGCGGGCCGAGAGAGGGGATGGCCGGGACCGGGCGCGTGCAGCCGGGGCAGATGCTTTCGTCGAGCCAGGGAAGCGCTGCAAGACAGTCCCGGCAAAGGCCGTGGGCAGAAGCGTCGCCCCCGTCTTCCCCGAGGGGGGCTTCGCAGATCGGGCAGAGCGGCGGCATGAGGAAGGCCCGCATGCCCAGCGCAAGGCGCCGCAGCAGCCCGGCGACGGAACCGCTCGAGGCGGGGCGGAAGGGTGCCGGTTCGCTCATGCGCCCTCGTCTTTCGATCATGCGGGCCTCATCGGGGTTGGAGAGTGGCGGAAGACGAGACTGCCGTGCCGCCCATGGCCGGTTTGTGGTGGTCGGGCGGATCAGATCCGGGCGGATCGTGACCGCATTCGGATCACGGTGCGCGATCGGATCGCGGCAGGCAAAGCCGGGCCGCGGGTGAATGGTTCTTGCGCCTGTCGGCGGGCAGCTTCGCCCTGGCAGGGCAAGGGCGAAACCGGATTGCGGGTGAACCCTTCATGCGCCGGGTTCGTATCTTGCCCCATATGCGTCTTGTCCCGTTCGCGAGTCCCATGCGCGAGGGCATATATCGCCTCGTCGCCGCGAAATGGTGCAGGAACAGCCTTGGAACGGTTTCTTCCCGGGCGCCCCGACCTTGGGACATGCCGGAAAATGGCACGCAATGCCAGCCATGCCACACGATGTTCCGGTGCCTTCGCACAAAGTCGCCTTGCACTCGTCTTGCGCTCTCCCGCGGCAGGTCGGGGCTGCTGGCCGCATGAACCCGCATGGCCGGAACTCGTGAGGCTCCCGTGCCCTCTGGTCATTTCCGACGTCATATCCAACCAAGCCACTCGGCCTGCGGCGCTGCCGGTCCGCCCACGGCCTCGCAGCTCCGCACGCTCACAGCTCCGCACGCGACCCACCCACGACCCGCACAGATCCGCGCAAGCTTTTGCCGAACGATCGAACTACGGTGCCGTCGGTCCGCATCAGGCTTCCGCCGGGCGATCGAGCCGCTGCGAGCGCGCCTTGGCCGGCATGCCTCGTCGGACAGGCCTGTTCGGGGCATATGGCGCCGTGCTCTTGTCAGATGATGCGCAAACTGGTTCTATCGCGCCTCCTTTCCGCTATCTCTCCGTCTCTTCCATGGGTGCGGAAGACCTGCCACTTCTGTCACGAGCCGCTTTCTGTCACGAGTCGTTGTCGGGCCCAACATGACACGTCCTCCGCATACACGGGCCGATCCGCCCTTCTCCTGCACCGTGCCGTCCGAACGGACGCCGCGGCCGTTGACGGACACGGCCGCCCTGGCCCGCTTTCGTGCACGCGCTCGGAGAAAGGGAACGGATGCCCTCTTCCTGCACCGAATCGCCGCGACCGAAATCAAGGATAGGCTGCAAATCGTTAACAGGAGCTTTACGCGCACGGCCGTCGTCTCGCCTTTTCCCGATTTCTGGCGCGCGTTCTTCCCCGATGCCGTCCATGTGCCCGAAGGGGAACGGCTTCATCTGCCCGAGGCATGCGATCTCGTCATCCATGCAATGTCGCTCCATTGGGCGAACGACCCGGTCGGGCAGCTGATCCAGTGCCGGCAGGCGCTGCGGCCCGACGGCTTCTTCTGTGCCGTCGCCTTCGCCGGCGAGACGCTGACCGAGTTGCGCGCCGCACTGGCCGAGGCCGAGATCGCCCTCATGGGCGGGCTTTCGCCACGGGTTGCCCCGATGGGCGAGATCCGCGATCTGGGAAATCTGCTCATGCGGGCGGGTTTCGCGCTGCCGGTCGCCGATCTGGTGCATCTCGAGGTTCGCCACGAGGATGCGCTGGCCCTGATGCGCGACCTCCGGGCAATGGGGGAGAGCAACGCCCTTGACGACCGCCATCGCCGCATTCCGCCGCGCCGGCTTTTCGCGCTTGCTGCCGCCCTCATGGCCGAACGGCATGCCGATCGGGACGGGCGCATTCGTTCGAGCTTCGATCTGGCCTTCCTCACCGGCTGGGCGCCGCATCCCGACCAGCCGCAACCGCTGAAGCCCGGCTCGGCCCGCATCAGCCTCGCGGAAGTGCTGGGACGGCGCAAGGAGGACGACACCGGTTGACACGCCCGTGACCTTGCGCCTCTCCCCCGGGGCTTGACGCAGGGGGCTCCGCCCTGCTTCATCGCCCGAGCCCGGGCTCCGCCCGGAACGCCGGTGCAGCGCTGAAGGAGAAAGCATGACATCCATCGTTCCGCCACACGCCCCCGAAGGCCATCCCGCTGTCGCCTGTGGCAGGACGGGGGTGCTCATCGCCAATCTCGGCACGCCGGATGCGACCGACTATTTCTCGATGCGCCGCTACCTGGCGGAATTCCTCTCCGACAGGCGCGTGATCGACTATCCGCGCTGGAAATGGCTGCCGATCCTCAATCTCTTCATCCTGACGAAGCGGCCCTTCACTTCGGGTGCCGCCTATCGCGGCATCTGGAACAAGGAAAGGGACGAGAGCCCGCTTCTCACCGTTACCCGCAGCCAGGCCGGGAAGCTCGCCCGTCGTCTCCACGAGCTGCATGGCGACGAGGTGGTGGTCGATTTCGCCATGCGCTACGGCAACCCCTCGACGGCCGAGAAGGTGCGTTCCCTGATCGAGCGGGGCTGCCGGCGGATCCTGTTCTTTCCCCTCTACCCGCAATACTCCTCCTCGACCACGGCCACGGCCAACGACGCCTTCTTCGCCGCGCTGATGGACGATCGGGAGAAATGGCAGCCCGCGGTCCGCACCGTCGGCCCCTATCACGACCACCCGCTCTATATCGAGGCGCTGGCCCGCTCGGTCGAGGCAGCGGTGGCCGCGGAGGGAATGCCCGATGTGCTCCTAGCCTCCTATCACGGCCTGCCGGTGCGCTATCTCCACGAGGGAGATCCCTATTACTGCCATTGCATGAAGACCTCGCGGCTCCTGCGCGAGCGGCTCGGCTGGCCGGAAGAGAAGCTGCGCACGGCCTTCCAGTCACGCTTCGGCAAGGAGGAGTGGCTTCAGCCCTACACCGTCGAGGAGGTGGCGCGGCTCGTCCGCGAGGAAGGGGTGAGGCATCTCGCCATCATCGCCCCGGCCTTCGCGGCCGATTGCGTCGAGACGCTCGAGGAGATCAACGAGGAGATCCGCGGCGCCTTTCTCGAGGCGGGCGGCGAACGCTTCACCTATGTTCCCTGCCTCAATGACGAGGAGGCGCATGTCGAGCTGATGGTGCGGGTGGTGGAGGACAATCTCGCTGGCTGGATCGCGCCACGCTCCGCCTGAGCCCGGGGCCGCGTTCGGCCGGGCGGGCCGCCGGAAGGGCTGCGGCCGGGCATGTCTGCATGTGGCACCGGAGCGAGGGATGCGGGGCGCCGGAGGACCGGCAGGGCGGTCAGTTCTCGGGGCCGCCCGCCCCGTCGTCGCCGGTGTGCCCGTGGCGACGAAAGAGCCTGCTCTGAAGCATGAAGAAGCCGAAGAGAATGGCCGGCAGGCCGAAGGTCTTGAAACTGACCCAGGCATCGGTCGAGAACAACCGCCAGATCAGCTCGTTGAGCGCCGCGAGCACCAGAAAGAGGCTGGCCAGGCGGAAGGTCAGCTTGCGCCATCCGGCCTCGTCGAGCGGGATCAGCTCGTCGAAGGCCCATTCGAGCCATGGCCGGCCGCTGGCAAGGCCGAAGAACAGCAACCCGCCGAAGAGCAGATAGAGCACCGTCGGCTTCATCTTGAAGAAACGCTCGTCGTTGAACCAGAGGCCGAGTCCGCCGAGGATGACGACGAGTACCGCCGTCATCGCCTGCATGCGTGAGAGGCGCCCCGTCAGCCGCCAGGAAATTGCGGTGGCGACGAGGATCAGCGGGATGAACAGGGCGGTGGCGACGAGAAAGCCGTCATAGCTGGTACCGGCGACGGTCACGCTCGCCCCTTTCAGCCGGCCATAGGCGACGAAGAAGGCGAGGATCGGGCCGAATTCGAGGGTGAACTTGAGCCAGGGGGCGATGCGTCGGGGCGCGGCCGGGCCACCTTCCGCCGGCGGCGTGTCCGGCCCTGCCTGTGCGTTCGGTATGGAATGGCTGTCCTGTGTCATCCCAGTTCGATTAGCACGGCCCCGGTCGCGATCATAGCCATGAAGAGGAGTCGCCGGCCTTCCACTTCTTCCTTGAGCAGGAGCCAGCCGATGAGGGCGGCGAAAAGGGCCGAGGTTTCCCGCAGCGCCGCCGCCTCGCCCACCTTGTCGAGCCGGGTTGCCAGCATGATGGCTCCGAAGGAGACGAAGGCCACCAGCCCGCCGACGATCCCCCGCAGCACCAGAGGGGCCATGTCATCCGGCAAGGGGTGCCGGTGGCGGCGCAGGATGACGAGGGCGGGCAGGAACATGCTGTCCACGACGAAGAACCAGGCGAGGAAGGTCATCGGGTCGGGCAGGGTGCGGATGCCCCAGGCGTCATAGGTGGTATAACCGGCGATGGTCAGCCCGGTGAGAAGCGCCAGAAGCACGGCCCTGAGCGGCGGCTTCCCCGAAGGGGCGATGCTCCGCAGGTTGACGAGGGAGAGAAGGAAGATCCCGCCCGAGAGCAGCAGCACGCCGAGCCATTGCCGCGGCCCGTAACGCTCGACGAAGACCAGCGAGGCCACGAACATGGTGACGAGCGGGCTCGTCCCCCGCATGATCGGATAGACGAAGGTGAAGGCGCCGGCGCTGTAGGCGCTGGCCTGGGCGAGCTTGTAGGCGGCATGGACGATGAAGACGCCGAGGAATATCCACCACTCGCCGCCCCTCGGCCAGGGTACGAGGAATAGCGCCACCGGCAGCGCCATCAGCCCGTAGGAAAGGTCGATCGCGGCGCGCGAGATCCACGGATCGTGCCGCCCCTTCTGCAGGGCGCCGAAAAGCGCATGGAGAAACGCGGCCGAGAGCGCAAGGAGGAGCGCCGCGCGCGCCCCGGCCGGGGTGCCCTCGAAGGAGAGGATCCATTGGCTGATGTGCTCCATGCGCTCCCGCTGCCCCTCGATCGCGGCCGAGGCCGCCCGTCCCGGTCTCAGCCCGTGCCGGCTCCGTTCTGGTTCCCGACGAGGGCATCGGCGAATTCGCGCGGATCGAAGGGCTGGAGATCGTCGATCCCCTCACCGACGCCGATGGCGTGGATCGGCAGGCCGAAACGGTCGGCCAGGGCGACGAGAACGCCGCCGCGGGCGGTGCCGTCGAGCTTGGTCATCACCAGCCCCGAGACATCGGCGATCCTGCGGAAGATCTCCACCTGCGAGAGGGCGTTCTGGCCGGTGGTGGCGTCGAGCACGAGGAGGGTGTCGTGGGGCGCTTCCGGGTCGATCTTTCGCAGGACACGGACGATCTTCTCGAGCTCGGCCATGAGGTCGGCCCGGTTCTGCAGGCGGCCGGCCGTGTCGATCAGGAGCACATCGGCCCCCTCCGCCCTGGCGCGCATGAAGGCGTCATGGGCAAGGGCCGCCGGGTCGCTGCCCTCGGCGGCGGTGAAGACCGGCACGCCGGCCCGCTCCCCCCAGATTTGGAGCTGTTCGACGGCGGCGGCGCGGAAGGTGTCGCCGGCCGCGATCGTCACCGCCTTGCCGGCTGCGCGCAGCTGGGCGGCGAGCTTGCCGATGGTGGTGGTCTTGCCCGAGCCATTCACGCCGACCACCAGGATCACCTGGGGCTTCTTGCCGAGCAGTTTCAGCGGCCGGGCGACATTCTCCATGATGGCGGCGATCTCGTCGGCGAGAAGCCGGCGGATCTCGTCGGCGGTGAAACGGCGGCCCATCCGCCCCTCGGCGATGTTGGCGACGACACGCGCTGCCGTTTCCACCCCCATGTCGGAGGTGATGAGAAGATCCTCGAGCTCCTCGAGCATCTCCTCGTCGAGGGTGCGGCGCGGCGCGCGGCCCGTGAGCCGACCGAGAATGCCGGGACCTTTCGGCGAGGCCGCCGATGTCGCCTTCGCGGGTGCCGAGGCCCGAAGGTCGTCCCCGCTCTCCGGTTCGGTCCCGGCCGGGGGTTCTGCCGTGGCGCCTTCCTCGACGATGCTGTCGATCCCGCCGCCGATCCGGGCCGCGGACCGGCCAAGCCTTTCGCGCAGTTTTCTGAAGAATGACATGGGTGCTCTCCTCCTCCCTTCCCTAATCGAGGCGGTGGCAAGATGGAAGCCGCGGCAGGAGATGGCGGGCTTGCCGGTTGCGGATGGCCGGCAGGCGGATGAAAAGAGGGTGCGGGGGAAGGCGCGGCGGGCGGGGGCGCCTGGCGAGGTATCGCCGCGGGCATGGCCGGGGCGTCCGGCGCGTTTTGGGGCGCGAGGATGTGCGGCGGCCGCTGGCGCGTGCAGCGCTCGGCGCGCCCGTGTCGCGGACATGGTTCGATATGGTCCCGCCTGTCGGGAGCGGCGCTGACGACGAGGGGCGGGAATGCAAGAGCGGACGTGCTTCGGGAAAGCGCAACCGGGGACGTTCCGTCGCCTCGGAAACGTAAAGACACCGGGCCACCATGAGTGCGACGAGAGGACCACACGTTCGTCCCCGTTCGCCGTCCTTCGAACGGGTTTCGAGGTTCTCCAGCACTGCGGCGGCAGGGACGGACCGGGGCCGGTCGAGAGCGGCCTTTCTGCGGAATCGTCGTGTCGGCGGGCGGAGCGGCGAAGGGGTGCGGTCGCGAATCGTGCCGCCCCGTTCCGGGCAGGGCGATCGGTTGCGCTGAAGGCCTGTTCGGGGAGTGTGCCGGCCGTGGCCGAACGCGGCGCCGCTTCGTGCGCGGGGTGCGCTGGCTCGAGGTCGCTCTGTTCGCCGCTCCCGAGGTGTCGTCGTCTCGTGCGCGGCCCGCGCCCCTCATCGCGGTGTCTGGGCTGCTCCCTCCTGCGATCCGCGCGGACCGAAGAGCGCCGATCCGATGCGGACATGCGTTGCGCCGAAACGGATGGCGGTCTCGAAATCCCGGCTCATTCCCATCGAGAGCCCCTCGAGGCCGTTGCGCTCGGCGATCTTGCGCAGAAGGGCGAAATGCAGCGCCGGTTCTTCCTCGACCGGCGGGATGCACATGAGGCCGGCAAGCGGCAGGTCCAGGGCGCGGACTTCGGCGATGAAGGCATCGGCTTCCTCCGGGGCGACCCCGGCCTTTTGCGGCTCCTTGCCGGTATTGACCTGAATGAAGACGGCAGGAGAGGTGCCGCGTTCCTGGGCGAGCGCGGCCAGCTTTCGCGCGAGTTTCGGGCGATCGAGGGAGTGGATGGCGGAGAAGAGCGCCACGGCCTGGCGCGCCTTGTTGGTCTGCAGCGGGCCGACGAGATGCAGCTCGACATCGGGATATTCCTCCCTGAGCGGCGTCCAGCGGGTGGCGGCCTCCTGGACGCGGTTCTCGCCGAAGAGGCGGTGCCCGGCCGCGAGCACGGCGCGCACCCGCTCTTCGGGCTGCTGCTTGGATACGGCGACGAGCCGCACCGTGCCTTCGGCCCGGCCCGCGGCCCGTTCGGCGGCATGAATGCGCTCGATGATGTCGCGATAGTTCATGGCATCCCTCTGTCCTTTCTCTGGCGGCCGGGGCGCGGGAATGCAAGAGCGGACGTGCTCCGGGAAAGCGCAACCGGGGGCGTTCCGTCGCTTCGGAAACGTAAAGACACCAGGCCACCATGAACGCAACGAGAGCACCGGAGGTTCTTCCCCGTTCACCCTCCTTCGAACGGGTTTCGAGGTCTTCAGCACTGCGGCGACAAGGACGGACCGGACGAACCGGGGCCGGTCGATGGCGGCCCGAGCCGTGCGTTTCGTGACGGCCCGGAGGGGCGTGCGGCGTTCGCCCCATGCCGGCAGACGCCCCTTCGCTCCGCATGTCCGGAATGCGCGATGGCGGCTGCCGCTGGGGATGGTGTTCCGGCGGCAGAGGTGCCGGCAGGCCGGTTCCGGGGGGCGGGCGGCTGAATGCGGCCGGCCGGAAACGACCCGGGAAGGTGGCGACGGGGCGGACCGCATGGGGGCAGGCGGCGTCGGTCCCGCAGCGGATGCGTTGCACGACATGCCTCCACTACCGAATCGCCGTGGAGGCGCTGGTGCGGCGGAGCATCAGAAGCGGAACTTGATGCCGATATCGGCCATGATGTTGCCGGCGGCCGATTCGATGCCGGCCTTGAGCATGGCGCCGCCGCCGAGCTTCTTCTTCCACGAGATGCCGACGGAATGGGCACCACCCAGCATCGACGCATAGGCGTAGAGCTCTTCGCCCTTGCGGTATTTCCAGGCAATGTTGGCGACGACGTTGGTGAAGTTGCCGTAGCGGCCGATGTCGAGCCCCCAGGCCCATTCGCCCTTCTTCCAGTCGATGATGAGCGTGGCGCCGCCATTGGTGCCGCTGCCGAAATCATAGCCGAAGCCGATGCTCCAGGGCTTGCCGCTCCGGCGCAGGGCGATTTCGAGATCGTTGCCGTTGCCGCCCGAGATCGACATCTTCGTCTTGCGGCCGAGCGGCAGGTCGAGGCGGATGAGGTTGGGGCCGGCGCCGGTCGAGGAGGAAGTCGTCATGGTCGGCTGCCAGCCGGCCGGCTGGAGGTTGGTGACGAGATCGGCGCAGGAGGCGCCGCGATAACCCACTGAACAACCCCAGATCGCGGCGCGCGCGGCGATTGCTCCCGAGGTGTTGCCGAGGGTGAGTCTGACCTTGTCCTTCTCGATCCACACGGCCGCCCCCGAGAAGATGCCGGTCGCCTGCCCGTCGATGCTCACGCGGGTGAAGGCGCCGAAGGCGAGGCCGCCCTCGGTCCTGCCCTTGAGGTGGAAGTCGATGCGGGTGCGGTATTCCTGCGTGACGGCGCCGTTGCGGTAGTTGAGGCCGAAGCGGGCCGTGCCCTTGAGGCGGATCTCGGCCGCGGCCGGCAGGGCGGAAAGCAGCGCCGGCAGGAAGATGGCAAATGCGAGGACGACTCGTTTCATGCCGCCAGCATGGGCGGCAGGGGTGAAGGGCGGGTTAACCGGCGGGGGGATCGGTCAAATTGTCGGCATTTTCCCGCGGGCGGGCCGGGCGATGCGGCAAAGGAAAAGGGCGGGCCGAAGCCCGCCCTTCCCGATTCGGCCGTTGCCGGATCAGAACTTCATGCCGATGCCGGCATCCCAGCGGGTGGTGCCGCCGAGGCTGGCGACACCAACCTTGACGGTCGCGCCGCCGCCGAGGCTGTAGTTGTAGCCGATGCCGTAGTTCGACGCACCGCCGACGCTGGCCGCATAGGCGAGCAGCGAGCCGCCGCCGATGCCGTATTTGAGGCCGATGGCCCAGTTGGTGGTTGCCGCCCCGGCATTCGGGGTGATGTTCCCGGCAGCGACGGTGATGTTTGCGCCGGCAAGATCGAAACCGGCGGTCACGACGGTGCCACCGCCGCCGGTGCCATTGCCGCCCGAATCGTAGCCGATGCCGAGGTTGACGTTGCCGAGGCTGAACCCGACACCGATCTCGGTGTCATTGCCGTTGCCGCCCGAGACCGAGGCCTTGATGTTGCCCATCGACATGTCGAGGCGGACGACGTTGGCGCCGGCGGCGGTCGAAGTGAAGGTGGTCTGGGTGAAGCCGGTGACCATGTTGCCGAAGCCGAGGCCGGTGAGGCCGACCGAGGGCACCGACCACACGCCGCTGGCGGCGTTAACGGCGCCGTCGGCGTTGCCGACGGTCAGGGTGAAGGTGCCGTTCGAGACGAACACCCGCGAACCGGAGAAGTTCGGGCCGGTGGCGGCGTTGTTGATGTTCACGCGGGTGAAGGCACCGAAGGTCAGCCCGCCGTCGGTCTCGCCCGAGAGCGAGAAGTTGATGCGGGTCCGGTAGGTGGTGGCCGCAGCACCGGTGCCGACCTGGAGGATACCCATGCGGGCGGTGCCGGAGACGGACACTTCGGCGGCCGCGGCACCGGCGACCAGCGCCAGAGCGGACGTCGCGAGAAGAACCTTTTTCATTTTCATTCCCTCGTTGTTGGTGTGAGTCGTGAAACTCGTCATGCTCACGCGAGGCGACAGGCCACCCCGCACGCACATTCCATTTCGCCGCTCGCAGGCGGGAGGTCAAGAAATCGCGCCGGGCTCCCCGACGATGGAACGGGGGGTGATGCAAAACTGCCACAGGCGGCGGCGGGCAGGGCGGAGCGGCCGGGCGAGGCCGCCGCCGGGCGGCCCTTTCCGTGCGCTCTTCGGCCTTGTTGCAGCGGGGCGGAGGCTGTAACAGTCTGGGCAGGAAGGGACCGTGCGGCCGAGCCGGAGGGACCGGCCGGCAGGATCGGCGCAGGCTGAGGAGCGGATGATGGCTGGAGCGGCGGAAAACGGCGGAGCGGTGGCCGGAAAGGCCGGGCGGCGCGGCATCGGCCGGGGGGCGGTGCTTCTTCTCGCGGGGGCGGCGCTCGTGCTTTCGGCCTGCGGCACCAGCGGGCTTTTCGGGCGCCGGGACAGGGCCGACGGCACGGTGGCGGGCGTGCCCGCGGACGCGGCCCGGGCGACGGCGCCGAAGGTCGATCCGCGCACCGCGCGCGAGAAGGTCGAGGACGGCGGCGGCGGCAGGCTGTGGGATCTCTTCCGCGGCGGCGACAACCCCAACACCACCGTCAAGGTCAACCGTTATCTGTGGCAGGCCGCGCTCGACACGCTGGGCTTCCTGCCCGTCGAGGCGGCCGACCCCTTCACCGGGGTGATCGTCTTCGGCTGGGGGCGGCCCGGGGGCGGCGGCAGGGCCTATCGCGTCACCGTCCACGTCGAGGATGCCGCGCTCGATGCGCGGGCGCTCAAGGTCGCGGTGCTGACCCGCTCGGGGCCGGCCGACAGGGACACGGTCCGCGCCATCGAGGACGCGATTCTCTCCCGTGCCCGCCAGCTCAGGATCCGCGACAGGAAGCTCTGAACGGGGGGCAAGGAGGGCCGGCGCCGCTTCCCGGATGTCTCTCCGCCGTCTTCCCGATGTCTTTCGGAAGGCCGATGTCTTTCGCAGGGGCGCGCCCGTCGCCCCCCGATCCGGCGTTGCGGCGGCGGGGGCTCTGGACAAGCGGCGCCCCAGTCGGCAGACAGGCGCCAGGAAGATCGAGCCCGGAGCGAGCCCATGTCACGCTACAACCCGCATGTCACCGAACCGCGCTGGCAGGAGGCGTGGGAGAAGGCCGGCGTGTTCCGTGCCGAGCGCGACGAGAGCCGGCCGAAATACTATGTCCTCGAGATGTTCCCCTACCCTTCGGGGCGGATCCACATGGGGCATGTGCGCAATTACACGCTCGGCGATGTGATCGCCCGCTACAAGGCGGCGCAGGGTTTCAACGTGCTGCATCCGATGGGGTGGGACGCCTTCGGCATGCCGGCCGAGAATGCCGCCATCGAGCGGGGCGTGCATCCGGCCGAATGGACGAAGCGGAACATCGCCGACATGCGCGCCCAGATGAAGCCCCTCGGCCTGTCCATCGACTGGTCGCGGGAGATCGCCACCTGCGACCCGGAATATTACGGGCGCCAGCAGGCGATGTTCATCGACATGTTCGAGAAGGGACTCGTGACCCGTCGCTCGGCCACGGTCAACTGGGACCCGGTCGATCAGACGGTGCTGGCCAACGAACAGGTGATCGACGGCAAGGGCTGGCGCTCGGGCGCGCCGGTGGAGCGGCGCGAGCTGGCGCAATGGTTCTTCCGCATCTCCGACTTCGCCGAGGACCTGCTCGCGGGGCTGGAGCGTCTCGACAAATGGCCCGAGAAGGTCAGGCTGATGCAGAAGAACTGGATCGGCCGCTCCCGCGGGCTCGAATTCGACTTTGCCTTCGCCGACCCTCCCGGCGCCCCCGAAGGCTTCGAGCGGCTCACCGTCTTCACCACTCGTCCCGACACGCTCCTGGGCGCGTCCTTCGCCGCCATTTCCTGCGATCATCCGCTGGCGAAGGCACTCGAGAAGGATCATCCCGAGATCGCCGCCTTCAATGCCGAGTGCCGCCGGCTCGGCACCTCCGAGGAGGCGATCGAGACGGCCGAGAAGCGCGGCATCGACACCGGGCTCAAGGTGCGCCATCCGCTCGATCCGTCGATCGAACTGCCGGTGTGGATCGCCAATTTCATCCTGATGGATTACGGCACCGGCGCCATCTTCGGCTGCCCGGCCCATGATCAGCGCGACCTCGATTTCGCCCGCAGATACGGTCTGCCGGTGATTTCGGTGTTCGAGCCGCTCGAGAAGCCCGAAGGGTGGCAGCCGCCCGAGAGGAGCGGCACGGCCTTCGTGCCGGCGAAGGGCGAGAAGGTGCGCTATCTGCGGCCCGTGGCCGGCCCCGAGGTCCAGACCGGGGAGGAGGCCGTCGAGGCGGCGATCCGCCTGGCCGAGGAGAGGGGCTTCGGCCGCGGCGTGACGCGCTACCGGCTGCGCGACTGGCTGATCTCGCGCCAGCGCTACTGGGGCTGCCCGATCCCGATCGTCCACTGTCCGCGATGCGGCACCGTGCCGGAGAAGAAGGAGAACCTGCCGGTGCTCCTGCCCGAGGATGTGCGTTTCGACCGGCCCGGCAACCCCCTTGCGCACCACCCGACGTGGAAGCACACCCGCTGTCCGCGTTGCGGCGGCGAAGCCGAGCGCGAGACCGACACCATGGACACCTTCGTGGACAGCTCGTGGTATTACGCCCGCTTCACCAACCCCCATGCCGAGGAGCCGGTCTCACTCGCGGATGCCGGCTACTGGATGAATGTCGATCAGTATATCGGCGGCATCGAGCACGCCATCCTGCACCTGCTCTATTCGCGCTTCTTCGCCCGGGCGATGCATCTCACCGGTCATCTGCCGGCGAAGAGCATCGAGCCCTTCGAGGCCCTCTTCACCCAGGGGATGGTCACCCACGAGATCTATCTCACCCGCGACGAGAAGGGCCGTCCCGTCTATCATCTGCCCGAGGAGATCGAGAAGCGCGAGGACGGAGTCTTCCTCCGGGAAACGGGCGAAAGGGTCGAGGTCATCCCCTCGGCGAAGATGTCGAAGTCGAAGAAGAACGTAGTCGATCCGGCCGACATCATCGAGCAATACGGCGCCGACACCGCCCGCTGGTTCATCCTCTCCGACAGCCCTCCCGAACGCGATGTCGAGTGGACCGCCGAGGGCGCGGACGCGGCGTGGAAGCATCTGCAACGGGTCTGGCGGCTGGCGGACGAGATCGCCGATCTGGCCGGGGAGGGCACGCCGGCCGAGAACGAGGCGCTCGAGCGTGCCCGGCACCGCGCGATCCGGGACGTCACGGAGGACATCGAACGCTTCGCCTTCAACAAGGCCGTGGCCCGGCTCTATGCCTTCACCAACACGCTCGCCCGCTCCCGGGCCGGTGCGGCGGCGAAACAGGAGGCGATGCGGACCATGGCGCAGCTCATGGCACCTTTCGTTCCGCATGTCGCCGAGGAGATCTGGGCCCGGCTTGGCGGTGCGGGAATGCTCGCGGGTGCGCCGTGGCCGAAAGCGGACCCGGCGATGCTCGAGGAAGACATGATTACCCTGCCGGTGCAGGTCAATGGCCGGAAGCGGGCAGAGATCACCGTGCCGCGCGACATGGAGCGGGAAGCGATCGTCGAGAAGGCGCTTGCCGAGGAGGCCGTGAAGCGCAATCTTGGCGGGCAGGAACCGAAGAAGGTGATCGTCGTGCCGGGCAGGATCGTGAATGTGGTGGTCTGAACGGGAAAGGAGCGGCGGATCGCCGGTCGCTTCGGGTGACCGGCGGCGCGTCCTTGCCCTGTTCCTCGTCGGAAGCGGAGCGTTGCTCTCGGCCTGCGCGCTTGCCCCGGCCCTCGGCCCCGGCAGCGGCGCTGCCGCGCTTCGCGGGCGCGTGGCGATCCGCACCGAAGCGAAGGAGGCGTTGGGCTTCGCGCTCGTCGAGGCATTGGAAGACACCTTCGGCGTGGCCGAGGGGAACAGCCCCTTCGTGCTCGAGGTGGCCGTGCAGGCGGCCGAGACAGCGGCCGGCCGGTTGCCCGATCGCGGTCCGACGCGCCGACGCATCGTCGGCCGTGCCCGCTGGCGGTTGATGCGGCGGGACAAGGAGCGGCCGCTGGCTTCGGGCGAGGTGGCGAGCTTCACCGCCTATGACGTCGCCGGCACCCCGCTTGCCGAACGGACGGCGCGGCGTGACGCGCGCGTCCGCCTCGGGCGTGATCTGGGGCGGCGGGTGGTCGAGGCGGTGCTGCTCGCCGTTCCCGAGGCAGGGACGGGGAACGGGAGCGGATGAAGCTCACGGGGCGCGAGGCGCGAAGCTATCTCGAGCGGCCGGCGCCGCGCCCTGCCGTGCTGCTGCACGGTCCCGAGGCCGCGGCGACCGGCTTTGCGTGTCAGAAGCTCGTCGATCGGCTTCTCGGAGACGACCGACAGGGCGATGACATGGCGCTCGAGCGGCTGCCGGCGGCGGCGCTGCGCAAGGAGCCGGCCCTTCTCGTCGATCAGATGCGCGCCCGCGGCTTCTTCGGGGCCGAGGGGTTGCGGATCCTGCTCGTCGAGGATGTGACGGATGCCGTCGCTCCCGCTTTCGATGCGGCCCTCGGCATGTGGGAAACGGGCGATGCCATGATCGTCGCCACCGCCGGGCAACTGCCGCCGCGCTCGAAGTTGCGCAAGCTGTTCGAGGGCCATCCCGCCGCGCTCGCCATCGGCATCTATCCCGAGCCTCCCGGCCCGCGGGAGATCGCGGACCAGCTGGCGAGAAAAGGACTCGAGGGGGTGGAAGAGGGCGCGATCCGGGCACTCTCGGCCCTAGGGGCGACGATGGAGCCGGGAGAGTTCGCCGGGCTTCTCGAGAAGCTCGCCCTCTACAAGCTCGACGACCCCGCCCCGCTCACCGAGGCCGATGTGGCCGCGATGGCGGTGCCGCCGACCGAGGCCGAGATGGATGCCGTGCTCGATCTTGCCGCCGAGGGAAAGGTGCGGGAGCTGGCCGCCCTTCTGCCGCCGCTCGGCGCGCGCAGCGGCGCGGCGGTGGGGCTTGCCATCGCCGCGGCCCGGCACTTCCAGCGGCTTCACATGCTTGCGGCCGATCCGGCGGGGCCGGGCCGGGCGGTGCAGCGGCTGCGGCCGCCGGTCTTCGGGCCGCGTCGCGACCGGCTGGTGCGCCAGGCCGGCCGGCTCGGTCTGGCGCGGATCGAGCGGATCCTGCGCTGGATCGCCGAGGCCGATCTGGCGATTCGCGCGCCCAATCCGCCGCCCGCGGCCGCGCGGATCGAACGGCTGCTCCTGCGTATCGCCATGCTTGCCCGGCCCTGAAAGGCCACGGAGGGGGCAGAAGAAGGGCCGCCTGCCCGCGTCCGGAGCGAAGGTGCCGCCATGGGCAGGTGCGGCCGATCCGGTTCGTGATGAGGAAAGGAAGTGCCCGCCTCCGCCGCTCGATCGTGCCAGCGCGAATGGGCGCCGCCGCACCGGCCCGGCCCAGGGTCGCGCCGCCATTGCGCGGCTCCGGGGTGATGCCCTCCAAGCCGGTCCGTCGGCCGGAAGGCCCCTAACCGATTGGACACCTCCGGAAACACCTTGATTGAACGCATGATCGGCGATCTGGCGTGATTCTGCTGTGCTTCCTGCTGGTTTCATTGTCGTCGCTGCCCCGTTGGCTGGAGGCAGGCGGTCTTTTTGCGGTGTTTGTGCCTCAAGCAGGCGCACCTCTCCTCTCAAGCCAGCACCAGCGCTTCATGTTGTAGGCCATGTCGGCAAGAGTGATCATGGCCTCGGCACGCTTGATCCCGATGGTTCGGATGAACAGGCGCATGCGCGCCTTCTGTTCGGCAAACACATGCTCCACCTTCGCCCGGATACGCGATTTCGTGCGGTTGCCGCGGGCCATGGGTGCCGGCATCGGCCTGCCACGCGGTTTCTTGTGATGAATGCGGCTGACCTTGCCCACCCGCTCCAGGTATTCCTCGTTGGCCTTTGAACGATAGGCCGTGTCCGCCCACACCTCGGAAGCCGTGTTGTTCGGGTCGATCAGTCCTTCCCGCAACCGCGCGCCATCATGTGCCGCCGCATCCGTTACTTTCATCTTCCGAATAAGGCCATGACGCCGGTCGATACTGATATGGCTCTTGTACCCAAAGGCCGGAATGAGCAGCCCTTCCTGCTCCCTGCCGTCTTCATCAAGCCGCACCCGACCGCGTTTCAGTGTCCAGCGCGCATCCATGTCCTTCTGACGCAACTTGTGCGGCTTGTCCTGCCAGGCCTTCGGAACACGGCCAGCCTTGATGTCGGCCCTTTCCTCTTTCGTATTGCGCTGCTTCGGCGCTTCCACAATGCTGGCATCCACGATCTGCCCACCCATCGCCGGATATCCCGCCTGCTCGATCGCCGCATTCAGTCGCTCGAACAACTTCTCGAGCGCACCGGCGGCAATCAGCGTCTCGCGGAAATCCCACAGCGTGTTCTCGTCCGGAACCGCATCGCCGGGCCCAAGACCGCAAAACCGCATCCAGCTCAACCGGTCGCGCACAAGATACGACGTCTGCGCCAGCGACAGCCCATGCAGCGCCTGCAACACCAGCATCTTGAACTTCAACACCGGATCGTAAGGTGGTCGCCCACCAGGTCCGCGCCGTTTGCGACCGCGCCGCAACGCCCGCAGCAGAATGGGCCGGAACATCTCGAAGTCCACCGTCGCAGCCAGCTTCTCCAAAGGATCACCCTCTCGCGAGAGCTCCTCCAGACGCTGCTCGAAATCCCAGAAACCACGCTGCCCCGTCATGCCCACACCTCCGGCGATTCAGATTCCCTTCTCACCAGAATGAATCACATCTCGCTCAAATGGGGCAGTTTCCGGAGGTGTCCGATTCGGAACCGATTGCCGTCCGCCGAAGGCGAATCGGCCAGCTACGAGGTGTTCCCCTGCCTCATCCCCCTTCCGTTCCGAAGGAGTGCTCTTGCAAGGGGCTTCCGATGGCGAAGCGCACCCCGCCGGCGCCCGGCCGCTCAGGCGGCGTCGAAGTCGAGCACCAGCTTGCGGCTCGTCGGCCTGGCCTGGCAGGCAAGGGTGAACCCGGCCTCGAGCTCCCATTTCTGCAGCGAATAGTTGACCGGCAGTTCGACATCCCCCTCGACCACCTTGCAGCGGCAGGTGCAGCACATGCCGCCCTTGCAGGAGAAGGGAAGATCCACCCCCTGATCATGGGCGGCATCGACGAGGGAAAGCGCCGGGTCGCTCAGAACGAAGCTGCGCCGGAGCCCGTCCACCACCACCTCGATCTCGACACCGTCGCGCGCCGCCTGTTCGGCGGCCTCGGAAGGCGGCATCACGGGTTCGCCCGTCGGGGTGAAGTATTCGGTGCGGATCTTTTCCTCGGCGACGCCCAGCCCTGCGAGGCTCTCCCCGAGCGTTTCGATCATCTCGCCGGGGCCGCAGAGGAAGACGGCTTCGGCTCCCTCGATGTCGATCGCACCGGCCCGGGCGAGGCGGGAGAGCTTGTCGCCGTCGATCCGGCCGTTGAGAAGCGGAATGTCCTGCGCCTCGCGCGAGAGGATGTGCACCAGGGAGAAATGATCGGTGTGGCGGTCCTTCAGCGCATCGAGCGCCTCGCGGAACATGATGGTGGCGGTGGAGCGGTTCCCGAAGACGAGATCGACCTGCCCGCCGCGTGCAAGCACCGTCGGCGCGATCGCCATCATCGGCGTGATGCCCGAGCCGGCCGCGATCAGGAGCACGCGGTTCTCGTCGCCCAGGGTGAAGCGGCCCTCGGGCGGCATCACCCGCAGCCGGTCGCCCACGGAAAGGCGTTCGTTGGCCCATGTGGAGAAGCGGCCGCCCGGCACGCGCTTGATGCCGACGGTGAGTGCCTCGACGGGGCTGCCATCGGCGGGAAGCGGCGTGGCGATGGAATAGGAGCGGCGCACGGTCTCGCCGTCGATCTCGGCCTCGAAGGTGAGATACTGCCCCGGCCGGTAGGCGAATTCGTCCGCCAGTTCTGCCGGGACGGTCAGTGTGACGGCGACGGCGTCGGGGGTCAGCCATTCCACCCGGCCGACCTCGAGTTCGTGAAAGCGCGGTGCCATGGTCCTTCCTCTCTGCCTCGATGCTGGGCGATCCGGGCGCGGAGCCTCAGATGCACTTGAAATGGTCGAAGGGTTCGCCGCAGGTGCGGCAACGGTAATGAGCCTTGCAGGGGGTCGAGCCGAATTCGGAGACCCTTTCCGTGTCGTCCGAGCCGCAGCGGGGGCAGGCGACGCGCCCTTCTCCGAACAGGGCGCGCTTGCCGGCCGCCCTTTCGGGCGGCGCGATACCGAAGGCCCGCAGCTTCTCCCGCCCTTCCTCGGTGATCCAGTCGGTGGTCCAGGGCGGGGAGAGCACGCGTTCGATCCGGGCCCGGAAGCCGGCCTTCTCGAGCGCGGCGGCAATGGCCGTCTCGATCAGCTGCGTGGCGGGGCAGCCCGAATAGGTCGGCGAGACGCGGGCGACGGCCACCCCGTCCTCGAGGCGCACCTCGCGCAGGATCCCCAGATCGGCCACGGTCACCACCGGTATTTCCGGGTCGGGCACCGCGGCCGCGGCCTCCCACGCCTTGCGCAGAAGAGCATCTTCGGGGATGCGGTCGATGGTGGCGGCCTCCTGCGTCATCTCCCGCTCCTCACCACTGCGCTCCCGGATAGGCGCGCTGGAGATACTGCAGCTCCGCAAGGAGATGGCCGAGCTCCTCCCCGTGGAAACCTTCGCGGCCGCCAAGGCGCGGATGGGGCCATTCGGGCATGGTCAGGCCGGCCCTGGCGAACACGTCGGAGACGGTTTCTTCCCATTCGGGACGGATGTCGGCACGCACGGGCAGCACCCCCTCCTCCTCGGCCGCCTGCGCGGCTTCGGAAGAGACGAAGAGCTCGTCGAGATAGGGCCGCAGCGCCTCGATGGCTCCCTGCATCCGCCGGTGGCTCTCCTCGGTGCCGTCCCCGAGGCGGATGGTCCATTCGCCGGCATGGCGCACATGGTAGCGCATCTCCTTGAGCGCCTTGCCCGCGACGCCCTGCACCACCTCGTCCTTCGAGGCGAGAGCGCGTTCCCAGAAGGGGCGCATGAAGGCGGCGAAGAAGAGCTGCCGGGCGATGGTATGGGCGAAATCGCCGTTGGGCCGCTCGACGAGCAGCAGGTTGCGATATTCACGTTCGACCCGGAGCATGGCGAGATCGTCCTCGCTGCGGCCCTTGCCCTCGCGCTCGGCAACGGTGGCGTAGAGGGTGCGGGCCGTGCCGAGAAGGTCGAGCGCGAGATTGGTCAGGGCCAGATCCTCCTCGAGTGTCGGCGCGTGGCCGCACCATTCGCCGAGGCGCTGGGAAAGGACGAGATGATCGTCGGCCAGTTCGAGAAGGGCGAGGCGCAACGCCTCGTTCCTGTCGGCAGGCGGTCTTGCGAACACCATCACATGTGCCCCACTTCTTTCGGGATCTTGTAGAAGGTCGGGTGGCGGTAGATCTTGTCGGCCGTCGGGTCGAACAGCTCCTCGGCGGCATCCGGATCGGAGGCGACGATCTGCGCCGACCGCACCACCCAGATTGAGGTGCCTTCGCCGCGGCGGGTATAGACGTCGCGCGCGGCCTGCAGCGCCATCTCGGCATCCCAGGCATGGACCGAGCCGGCGTGCTTGTGGGCAAGCCCGTTGCGCGGGCGGATGAAGACCTCCCAGAGAGGCATTTCCTTCTCGCTCATGACGTGTTCCTTTCGTCCTTGTCGTCAGGCAGACGGGCGGCGCCGGACACCGCGGCCGGGGCGTCCGCCGCTGGCGGGCGGCGGTGGTTCACTCCGCCGCCACGGGCGTCGCTTCGCGGGCGTGCCTGGCCGCCCAGGCGGCGGACGCCTCGCGTACCCAGGCGCCTTCCTCGTGGGCCTTGCGCCTCGCTTCGAGCCGGTCGCGGTTCATCGGGCCGTATCCCCTGACCACGCGCCAGAACTCGTCCCAGTCGATCGGGCCGTGATCCCAGCCGCCGGCGCCGTCGTTCTTCTCGGGATTCCACTTCAGCTCCGGGTCGGGCACCTCGAGGCCGAGGAAATGGGCCTGCGGCACGGTGGCGTCGATGAACTTCTCGCGCAGCGCATCATTGGAGAAGCGCTTGATCTTCCACTTCATCGACTGTTCGGAATGGACCGAATCACTGTCATGGGGGCCGAACATCATCAGCGCCGGCCACCACCAGCGATCGAGGGCGTCCTGGGCCATTTCCTTCTGCTCGGGCGTGCCGCGCACCAGGGCGAGCAGGATCTCGTATCCCTGCCGCTGGTGGAAGCTCTCCTCCTTGCAGATGCGGATCATCGCGCGCGAATAGGGGCCGTAGGAGCAGCGGCACAGGGCGATCTGGTTCATGATCGCCGCTCCGTCCACCAGCCAGCCGATGGCGCCGATATCGGCCCAGTTGAGGGTGGGGTAGTTGAAGATCGAGGAATATTTCGCGGCGCCCGAGAGGAGCTGATCGACGAGCTCCTCGCGGCTCACGCCGAGCGTCTCGGCCGCCGAGTAGAGATAGAGGCCGTGGCCGCCCTCGTCCTGCACCTTGGCCAGAAGCGCGGCCTTGCGCTTGAGCGTCGGTGCGCGGGTGATCCAGTTGCCTTCGGGCAACATGCCGACGACCTCCGAATGGGCGTGCTGGCTGATCTGGCGGATCAGCGTGCGCCGATAGCCGGCGGGCATCGGGTCGGTCGGTTCGATCTTCTCTTCCGCATCGATGCGCTTTTGGAACGCCTCGAGGAATTCGGGCGTCTCGTCGGTCGAGGAATCGACCCCGATCAGACCTTGCGAATACATGGAAGTCCTCCCCTGAACGGATGCTGGCGTCATTATTCGTTACAAATGCAACAAGTCAAGAGCGTTTTCGTAACATTTTTCGGCGCCCGGTCGTGGCGGCAGGTGGTGCCCCCTGTGCACGGGAGGGGCGCTCAGTATTCGATGCCGGGCTGGGCCTTGATGCCGGCGCGAAACGGGTGCTTGACGAGCTCCATTTCGGTGACGAGATCGGCCATCTCGACGAGCTCTTCCCTGGCATTGCGCCCGGTCAGGATGACATGGGTCATCTCGGGTTTTTCCTCGGTGAGGAAGCGGACGACCTCGTTCACGTCGAGATAGTCGTAACGCAGCGCGATGTTGATCTCGTCGAGCAGGACGAGGCGGATTTCCGGGGTGCGAATCAGCTCCTTCGCCTTTTCCCAGGCGGCTTCGGCCAGCGCGATGTCGCGGCGGCGGTCCTGCGTCTCCCAGGTGAAACCTTCGCCCATGGCATGGAACCGGCACAGATCGGCGAAATGGCGCTCGATCAGCATCCGCTCCCCGGTCATCCGGGCTCCCTTGATGAACTGGACCACGGCCGAGGGCATGCCGTGGGCGATGGCGCGGAAGACCATGCCGAAGGCGGCGGACGACTTGCCCTTGCCCTTGCCGGTATGGACGATGACGAGGCCCTTCTCTCGGGTCTTGGTGGCCATGATCCTGTCGCGTGCGGCCTTTTTGCGGGCCATCTTGCGCGCATGGCGTTCCTCCGGGGTTTCCGGCGTGGTGCTGTCGTTCATCCGTTCCTCCAGAAGATGCGTATTCGTTAACCGATTGTTCACGATTGATCGTCTATTGTCGATCGGCAAGGGCCGGGATGACAATCGGCGGTTCCGGGTCGTCACCGGCGGGGAGGATCCGGCAGGGGGGATGCCATGTCAGGAAGGTGGATGGTCGCAGCTGTCTGCCTGGCGCTCGGGGGCTGCGACTCGCCCTCGCCGGGGCGGTTCGCGCATGAGGCCCGGCACACGGTCGGCGGGGACCGGTTCGCCGTGCACTGGGCGACGGAGGGCCGGCGCGGTGCGGCCGAGGCGATCCGGCTCGAGAGGCGCTGGGGCGCGAAAGCAGCGGTGGTGCGGTCCCGGGCAGTGGTGGCGATCGAAAGTGTCACCGGTTGCCGGGTCGATGGCCGGTCGGTGCATGGCGATGCCAATGTCATCCGTGCCGCCCTCCTTTGCGATTGAGGGCGGGCAAAAGGCAGCGGCAGGGCGTGAAGGCAGGTGAAGGGTGGCGCTCTTGCGGCTCCACGGGGCAGGGTGCGGGCACATGCAGGCTGGGCATCATGCGGGGGAGAAGGGTCGCTTCCCGCCGCTGGTGAATCTTCCCGGCATGCGCTTCCGGCGAGCCGGGAGCGGGCGCGTTTCCGGGACCGTGCAGGACGGTCGGAGCGACTGCCGGGACCGTCGGGGGTGGATGGTTGGGGGCGGATGTCGGTGTCTGTCCTTCTCCTGCTCGGGGGGGCGGCTGCCCACCCTCCTTGCGCGGGAGCGGGGCCCGCCGAGCCCCCGAGAACGAGGCCCGAAGAACTGTGTGCCTGGCACGTTCGAGCATGGGGCCTGGCTCGGCAGATGCCGGATAAGCCCGCGAGAAGAACCCGACTTCCCGTGTGCGGGGGGCGATGCGAGCGGGATCGCCATGGCGCGGGCTCGACTTTCCTTGCGCGGGGTGGCGGGCAGCCGGGACCAAGCACGAAACGCTGCGGCCGGCGACTCCCCTTGCGTGCGAGGTGGCGGGAGTGCCCACAGGTGCCCGCCCGGCTCTGCGCTCGACCCCGCTTGCGCGTGGGGTGGCGCCCCCTCCTGTCCTGACGATGAGGGATCGCCCGCAGGGCCTTGATGATTTCGCCCCGGGGGCATGCCTTCCGCCTTGGCGATGAGGGGCCGCGCCTACCTTGTGCGGGGTCAGGTCGCGATGGTGGCGGACGCCGGCCATGCCCGCCGCCGCTCGAACGTGAGGGGCGGCGAAATCGGGAGCGGCGGAAGCGGTCGATCGGGCGTTTCTGCCGGCGCCGGGTGCACCTGGAAGGGGGTCATCTTTCGGGAGCGCCCGTCTTTTCCCCGCCGGTCTTGCCGCCGCCGCCCGCGAGAATGGCGTCCAGGGTGGTGCGCGCCGAGTTGAGACGGGGGCGCCAGAGGCCGCGGGCCATGGCCTCGGAAAGCCGTTCGGCGATCTCGCGCAGGGCCGCCGGATTGTGACGGGCAATGAAGTCCCGCGTTTCCTCGTCTTCGAGAAAGGCCTGGTGGACGAGGTCGAAATGGTGATTCTTCACCGCATGGGTGGTTGCGGCGAAGGCGAAAAGATAATCGACCGTGGCGGCGATCTCGAAGGCGCCCTTGTAGCCGTGGCGCTTGACCCCGTCGATCCATTTCGGATTGACCACGCGCGCGCGGATCACCCGCGAGATTTCCTCCTCGAGGGTGCGGATCACCGGCCGTTCGGGGCGGGAATGGTCGTTGTGCCACACGATCGGCGCCCTGCCCTGAAGCGTCTCGGCCGTGGCGGCGGCCCCGCCCTCGAACTGGTAGTAGTCGTCCGAATCGAGAAGATCGTGCTCGCGATTGTCCTGGTTCTGGACGATGGCATCGATCCGGGTCATCCGCGTGGCGAGTGCGTCCCTGGCCCGTATCCCTTCGATGGCGGCGCCATAGGCCCAGCCGCCCCATTCGAGCCAGCTTTCGGCAAGATCGGCCCGCCGCTCCCAGAGCCGTTCGTCGATCAGCGCCTGCAGCCCCGCCCCGTAGGCCCCGGGCCGGGCGCCGAAAACGCGCCATGCCGCTTCCGTGCGCCTGCCCTCGGCCCGGTAGTGCGCCGCCGCCGGGTTCATCTCGTCGGGTTCGTCGAGCTCCATCACCGCCTTGGCGGCGCTGTCGACGAGGGCGACGAGCTGGGGAAAGGCATCGCGGAAGAACCCCGAGATCCGCAAGGTGACATCGACCCGCGGCCGCCCCAGCACCTCGAGCGGCAGGATCTCGAAACCGGTCACGCGGCGGTTGGCGCTGTCCCATGTCGGGCGCACGCCCATGAGGGCAAGGGCCTGGGCGATGTCGTCGCCGCCGGTGCGCATGTTCGACGTGCCCCAGGCGGTGACGAGCATCGCCTTCGGCCAGTCGCCGGTGCGCTGGAGATGGGCTTCGACCAGGAGCGACGCCGATTTCCAGCCGAGCGCCCAGGCCGTCGGCGTCGGCACGGCGCGGCTGTCCACGGAGTAGAAGTTGCGACCGGTAGGCAGCACGTCGAGCCGCCCGCGGGTGGGCGCGCCCGAGGGGCCGGGCGGCACGAAACGGCCGTCGAGCGCGGCGAGAAGCCCCGCCATCTCGGCCGTGCCGCTATGGGCCACGAGGGGTTTCACCCGCCGCTCCACCTCCTCCATGACGGCGGCGCCTGCCGACCAGCCCCGGGGCCAGCCCTCCGGTCGCCAGCCTTCGATCAGCTTCGCGGCCAGAATCTCGAGCCGTTCGACGGTATCGCCCGCGCTGCGCCACGGGTCGGGGGCGAGCGCGGCCAGGAGTGCGGGCCGCGATCCACGCCACGGGGCGGCCATGTCGCAGTCGAGCGGATCGAAGTCGAGGCCGAGATCGGCGGCAAGCACCCGGATCAGCGAGGCGTTGCCCCCGTTGCCGTCGCCGCGGGGAATCCGCACCAGCGCCTGCACCAGATCCCGCGCCTGCCGCCCTTCGGGGGACGTGCCGAAGACATGCAGCCCGTCGCGGATCTGCGCTTCCTTGAGATCGCACAGCCAGGCGTCGAGCCGGGCGAGATCGGCCTCGGCATCCTCGCCCGAAAGCCCGGCATCGGTGGCTATGCCGGTGGCTTCGCAGAGAGTGACGATCTCGTCCTTCAGCCGTTCCCTGCGCCGCGGATCGACACCGGCGGCCTCGTAATACTCGTCGACCAGCGCCTCGAGATCGCGCAGCGGACCGTAGCTCTCGGCCCGGGTCAGCGGCGGGGTGAGATGGTCGATGATGACGGCCTGCGCCCGCCGCTTGGCCTGGGTGCCTTCGCCGGGATCGTTGACGATGAAGGGGTAGATGTGAGGCAGGGGGCCGAGCGCCGCCTCGGGCCAGCATGTCGCCTCGAGCGCCACCGCCTTTCCCGGCAGCCATTCGAGGTTGCCATGCTTGCCCATGTGAAGAACGGCGTCGGCCCCGAAATGATGCCGCAGCCAGAAATGGAAGGCGAGGTAGTTGTGGGGCGGCACCAGATCCGGTGAATGGTAGGTGTCCTTCGGGTCGATATTGTAGCCCCGCGCCGGCTGGATGCCGACGACCACGTTGCCGAACGGGTGGATCGAGAGATGGAAGCGGCCGCAATCGGTTTCCCCCGGGACGAAGAACGGGTCGGCTTCGGGTGCCCCCCAGCGGTCCTCGACGGCATGGCGCAGTTCCTCGGGCAGGGCACCGTAGTCGATCATGTAGTCGGCAAGCGGGAGATCGACGCCGCCCTGCCGGTCGAAACGGTCGGTCAGCCAGTTGGTCGGCCCGGCAAGGAGACGCGCCATCAGCGCCTCGGCATCGGCGGGAGCGTCGTGCAGCCTGTAGCCTTCGGCCGCGAGGGCCTGCATCACCTTGACGGTGGCGGCCGGCGTGTCGAGGCCGACCCCGTTGGCCAGTCGGCCATCGCGGTTGGGATAGTTGGCAAGGACGATGGCGACCCGCCGCTCGGCCGGGTGCTTTCGCCGCAGTCGCGCCCAGCGGGCGGCGAGATCGGCCACGAAGGCGATGCGGTCCGCCCGCGGCTTCCAGGTGGCGATGGCGCATTCCACCGCCGGGTCGAAGCGGGCCTCTCCCTTGAAGGCGATCGCCCGCGCCAGCACCCGCCCGTCGATCTCGGGCAGGGCGACATTCATCGCGATGTCGCGGCCGACGAGCGAGGCGGGGTTTTCGTCGTGGAAACTCTCCGGCGTCGAGGCGAGGATCACCTGAAGGACCGGGGCGCCATTGGCGGCGGGGCCGGCCAGCGGGTTGACGGTGGTCTTCTTCTCCTCATGGGGGGTGCCGGTCGCGAAGCTGGTGAGATTGAGAATCACCTCGGGGGGCGCCTCGGTGAAGGTGTCGGCGAGAAAGGCGGCGGAGACGGGGTCCTTCAGCGAGGCGACGAAGATCGGCAGCGGCGCGAGATTCCGCTGGCGCAGGGCGGCAACGAGATCGGCCACCGGGCCGAGCCCCCCCCCTTGCAACAGGGCGCGATAGAAGACGACCGGCACGATCGCACCCTCGGCCGGCCAATGGCGGCGGAGCGCTTCCAGATCGAGCTGCCCGGCCCCGTCGCCGGGCCACCACAGACCGGCCCGCACCAGCGGTCGCGGTGGGGGCGGTCGGTCGGTGTCGTCGATCATGGCTCGGGCGTGGCGCAGGAAGGTGACGGCATTGTCGATCCCCCCTTCGCTCAGTGCCCGATGAAGCGCCCGGTAATCCTCGGCGGCGATGGTGGAAAGGGCGGCGAGCTCGGCATCGGGCTGGTCGTCCCCGGGCAGGAACGCCACCTTCACCCCCGCCTCGCGCAGCCGGGCCGAATACTGCTCGACGCCATAGCGCCAATACCCCATGCCACCGAGCACCCGGGCCACCACCAGCCGGGCATGGGTGGCGCATTGTTCGAGATGCAGATCGACCGAATAGGGGTGGGCAAGATGGGCGATGTTGATGAGCCGCAGGCCCGGTGCCGCTTCGCCGAGGAGCGCCCGGGCCTCGGCAAGGGTGGCGATCTCGCTGTCGGCGGCGCTGATGACCACGAGCTCGGCCGGGCTCTGGCCCGGATCGACGGGTTCGGTGCCATCGGCGATCGTGCCCGGGGTGGCGGCGAGAAGATGCATCAGAGCACCTTTTCCATGAAGAGGCTGGCGGGGTGCGCGACATAATCGCCGAAGGGGCCGCGTTCGCGATAGCCCCGGCGACGATAGAGGGCACAGGCCGCAGCCAGTTTCGGCCCGGTTTCGAGCCGTATAACGGCAAGCCCGGCCCTGCGGGCGTGGGCTTCGGCCGCTTCCATGAGTGCATCGGCCACGCCCTGCCCTCGTGCGTCGGGGCGGACATAGAGGCGCTTGATCTCGCCCTGGTTTCTCCCGTTGACGAGGGCGACGCAGCCGAGCGGCCGCTTTGCCGCGTCACGGGCGACGAAGAAGGTGATGCCGGGCCGGGCGAGCTCTTCGGGCGTGAAGGTGAAGCATTCGTCGGGAGCGTAATGCTCGCGCAGCGCGGCCTCGGAGCCTTCGAGGAGGGCGCGCCCCTCGGCCGAGAGCGGATCCTCGGCCGCGATGTGCCGCGCCGGCCCGGCCATGTCAGGCCGCCCTCCTGCCCGCGGCCTCGGTCAGGGCGCGGGCGATGGCCGCCTCGTCGAGCGGCGCCTGACCGATGACGACGAGCCTGCCGCGCCGCGGCTCGTCCGGGGCGAAGGGGCGTTCGAACCAGCTTTCGACCCGCGGGCCCACCGCCTGGACGGCCAGCCGCAGCGGCTTGCCGGCGACAGGGACGAACCCCTTGAGACGCAGCACGTCGTGGGCCGCGATCACCTCGCGCAGCGCCTCGAGAAAGGCCGGTCGATCGGCGATCTCGCCGGTCTCGACCAGAAAGCTGGCGAAGTCGTCATGGTCGTGGTCGTGATGATGATCGCCGTCTCCATGTTCGTGATGGGGCGCGCTGCGCCCGGCCATGTCGGTCTCGGCGGCGGCGCCCATGCCGAGCAGCACGTCGGCCGGGAGGCGGCCGTGGGCGGTGCGGACGATCCGCACGCCGGGCCGCAGCCGCCGGGCGAGATCGGCCTCTAGGGCGGTGCGTTCCTCTTCGCTTATGAGATCGATCTTGTTGACGACGACCATGTCGGCACAGGCCAGCTGGTCCTCGAAGAGCTTGGACAGCGGGGTTTCGTGATCGAGCATGTCGTCGGCCTGCCGCTGGGCCTCGATCGCGGCGGGATCGTGCGCGAAACGGCCGTCGGCCACCGCCCGGGCATCGACGAGGGTCACCACCCCGTCCACCGTCACCCGCGTGCGGATTTCGGGCCAGCCGAAGGCCCGCACCAGCGGCTGGGGCAGGGCCAGCCCCGAGGTCTCGATGATGATGTGATCGGGCGGGGCGTCGCGTTCTATCAGGGCCTGCATGGTCGGAATGAAATCCTCGGCGACCGTGCAGCAGATGCAGCCATTGGCCAGCTCGACAATGTCCTCCTCGCCGCAGGCCTCGTTGCCGCAGCCTCTGAGGATTTCACCATCGACCCCGACATCGCCGAACTCGTTGACGATGAGAGCGATGCGACGACCGCCGGCATTCTCCATCAGGTTGCGGATGAGGGTGGTCTTGCCGGCGCCGAGAAAGCCGGTGATGACAGTGGCGGGAATCTTGCGGAACATGACGCTTCTCCTCCAGGCGGCCCCGGCGACGGGCCGGAGCCGCACGCATCCCACAAGCCCGGGAGCACCGGGCCTGTCAAGCGGTCGATCGGTCAGGACGAGGCGGGGGCGAAGAGCCGCCGCGTCACGAGGCCGCTTTCCCGGAGTCCCCGAAGGGCCTTCGCGGCGGCAAGGAGCGCCAGATCGACCAGCGGCTCGATCAGCACCACGAGCATGTAGGCCCCTGCGAAGGTCATGAGCTCGGGCAGCGCGGCGAGGCCCCGCCCATAGAGCACCCAGAATGCCACCCAGCTGACGATGCCGGCCTGAAAGGCCACCGACAGGGTGAAGGTATGGCGATATGTGAGATCGACATAGGGGGTGTTCGCCGGAATGATCCGCCGCGACAGGGTCGAGAGGGCGAAGAGCGGCACGAGCAGCGTTGTCACGTTCATGCCGTATTGCGGCAGATCGAAGGGGGCGAAGAACAGCCCCTGGATCAGCAGGCCGAGCGCCAGCCCGATCGCCGCCGGCGCGGCGCCGAGGATCAGGAACAGGCTCGAGCCGAGAATGAGGTGCACCTCCGAGACGCCCACGGCGTGATGCGGCAGGATCTCGAAGAAGGAGAAGACGGCCGCGGTGGCGATGGCGCTGCGGGCGATCACCGAGCCAAGCCCGCGGGCCTCGATCTCCTCGATTGCGCGCTTTCCGGCAAGAAGGAGCGCGCCGCTGGCGGTGACGTAGGAAAGGGCGATCTTTGCGCCGGTAACGACTCCGGGTTCGATATGCATGGTTGAACTCCTTGGACGGGTTTCCTCGGGTGGGTACAGAGCTCGGCGGCTCTGCGAACGGATTTCGGCAAATGGTGTCAGCCGTTTTGCGCCTCGCGGCTCCAGTAGAGCCCGGCAAGCGCACCCATGAAGAGCCAGGCGGCAGCGTTCACCGCCAGCGAGCGGCCGACGAAGAGCGCCTGCAGCTCGGGCGACGTCACGCCCCCGAAGGCATCGGGGTGCGGGGCGCCGACGAGATGGGGCAGAAGAACGAGGGCGAGGCCGAGCGCCACCGGCCACCACCCCTTGCCGAAGGCGACGAAGGCGGTGCCGGCGGCGGTGAGAAGCACGGTGGCGGTCCACCAGATCTGGCGCGCCGTGAGCGGTGCGGCCGAGCTGCCGGGCAGCTCCGGCGGCAGGCCGGCGGCCGGGGCCAGGTGAAAGGCGAGAAAGCCGCACAGGCCCCAGACGATGCCGCGCCGCCAGTCGATCGATGCGGTGAGCCCCGCCCCCAGGGCCAGCGAAATGGCGACCGAAAGCAGGATGGCGAAGGCCACCCAGATCACGAGGTCGGCCGAGAAGGTCAGGAGATGGCGCTCGATCCCGCTTTCGCCCGCTTCATGGGCCTTCTCGTGTGCCTCGATCGTGACCTTCTTCTCTGTGGCGGAGGGGGTGCCGTCCTCTGCCGCCCCGACGAAATGGGTGAGCACGCCGGTTTCGTAAAGTTCGGCTTCGAGAATGAGCGGCACGGTCAGCCACAATTGCAGCACAGCGGCGAGCACGCCTGCGCCGAGGCCGGCGAACAGCCCGCCGGCAAGCAGTTTCTTCAACATGTCGATGTCCTCCGTCAGGTCCGACCGGCACGCGAATCATGCCCTTCCCCTCAAGGGGCAGGGTCGCGGCCCGATCGGCCTGCTTGCGGGGCCGGGTGGATCAGTGGCAGGCGAAGCCGATCGAATGCCGGGCGTCGTGCGCGCTGTCATGGAAGACGGCTGTCGGTGTGAAACCGGCGAAGAAGATGAGCAGCAGCGCGATCGCACTGGCACCGAGATAGGCCGGCAACTGGCTGGCAAGGGGGAGCGCCTTCGCGGCGGCGGTTCTGGCAGTGGTCATGTCTTTCTCCTTTCCCGTCCACCCGACGGGGTTGATGGAACCGATGCACGGCCGGTCTCCTGGCTCGCGGGTCTTCGCGCAACTCCGCCTTCCCGGCCTTCGCCAGTGGCTTGAGGGAGCGCGCTCGCCGCATACAGTCGCGGGGGCGGCTGCGGCTTCGGGCCCCGATATGGGTCGCCCTGTACCGCATTCCCGTTTCACCCCGGATGCTTTGCATCCCTTCGGGGAACCGTGCCGGCTCCATTATTCGCCCTTTGCTGTCGCCGTCAACGATTTTCCGCTTGCCCAACCAAGGCGGAACGTGCGGGCGAATCGCCAATATCTGGGGGGCGCATGCCGAGGCGGTGGCATATCTGGCTATCTCGTTGACAGGGGCATTCCCCTCGCGCATCCTTGTTCGCTGAATCGCAGCCTTTTTCCGCCCCGGTCGGAAAAGCCCCGGCCGAGAGATGCGCCGGCCGAAGAGACCCGGAGGACCCCGTGCAGTTCACCCGCCTTCGCCTCAACGGGTTCAAGAGTTTCGTCGATCCGACCGAGCTTCTCATCCGCGAGGGGCTGACCGGGATCGTCGGGCCCAATGGCTGCGGCAAGTCGAACCTCCTCGAGGCGCTGCGCTGGGTGATGGGAGAGAACCGTCCGAAGGCGATGCGCGGCGCCGGCATGGAGGACGTGATCTTCGCCGGCTCCCTCACGCGGCCGCCGCGCAATTTCGCCGAGGTCGCCCTCACCATCGACAATGCCGACCGCACCGCTCCTGCCGCCTTCAACGACAGCGATGTGCTCGAGGTCGTCCGCCGCATCACCAGGGACGCCGGATCGGCCTACAAGGTCAACGGCAAGGACGTGCGGGCGCGCGACGTGCAGATGCTGTTCGCCGATGCCTCGACCGGGGCCCATTCGCCCGCCCTCGTGCGTCAGGGGCAGATCGCCGAGCTCATCAATGCCAAGCCGGCCGCGCGGCGGCGGATCCTCGAGGAAGCCGCCGGCATCGCCGGACTCTATCAGCGGCGGCACGAGGCCGAGCTGAGATTGAATGCCACCGAAGGCAATCTCGAGCGGGTCGAGGACGTGCTCGACCAGCTCAAGGGGCAGCTGGCTTCGCTTGCCCGTCAGGCGCGGCAGGCAGCCCGTTATCGCGAGATCGGGGCGAAGCTGCGGCGGGCCGAGGCGCTCCTCCTCTATCGCCGCTGGCAGGCGGCCGGGGAGGCGGCGGCGGCGGCCGAGGCCGAGCTCGTGACGCGGACCGGCGAAGTGGCGCGGCTCGCGGCGGAAGCCTCCGATGCGATGCGGTTGCATGATGATGCCGAGGCCGCCCTGCCGCCCTTGCGCGAGGAGCGGGCGATCGCCGCCGCGCTCGTGCAGCGGCTTGCCCTCGAGCGCGACCGGCTCGTGGCGGAGGCCGAACGGGTGCGCGAGGAGATCGCCCGCACCCGCCGCACCATTTCCCAGCTCGGGGAAGACATGGCCCGCGAGGAGGCGCTGGCCAGGGACGCGGCCGGCACCATTTCCCGCCTCGAATGGGAAACCCGCGAGATCGAGAAGGCCGCCGAGGGCGCCGACGAACGGATCGCCGCCGCGTCGGCCGCAGCGCGGGAGGCGGCCGAAAGGCTCAAGGAGGAAGAGGCGGCCCTCGATGCGCTCTCGGAGGATCTTGCCCGGCTCACCGCACGCCACCAGTCGGCCGAGCGGCTCGTGAACGATGCCCAGCGGATGGTCGAGCGCAACACCGCCGAGGCGGAGAAGGCCGGGGCCGAGGCGGAGAAGGCCCGGGCTCGCGAGGCAGCGGCCGCGGAAGCGATGGCGGAGGCGGCCCGGCGGCTCGCCGGGGCCGAGGCCGCCACGCGCGCTGCCGAGGAGGCCCATCTCGAGATCGAGGCTCGCCGCACCGCGCTTCAGGAGCGCGAGGCCGAGGCCCGGGCCCATCTCTCGCAGATGGAAGGCGAGGAGGGGGCGCTTCGGGCCGAATTCGACGCCTTGCGCCGGCTGGTCGAGCGCGAGGCTTCGGAAACCGATGCCCTCCTCGACCGCATAAGGGTGGCGCCCGGATGGGAAGCGGCGGTGGGGGCGGCGCTCGGCGATGATCTGCAGGCCCCCGAGCTCGCGGGCGAGGCCGCCGAGGCGGAGGAAAGCGGCTGGGTGGCGCTCGCGGACGATCTTCCTTCGCCTGTCTGGCCCGACGGGGTGACGCCCCTGGCCGCGCATGTCGAGGCGCCGCCGGTGCTGGCCCGCCGACTCGGCCGCATCGGCGTGGTTGCGACGGTGGAGGACGGGCATCGCCTGCAGCCCCTGCTCGGCCCGGGCGGGCGCCTCGTCAGCCGCGAGGGGGATCTGTGGCGCTGGGACGGCTACCGGATCGCCGCCGGAGACGCTGCCGGCTCGGCCGCGCTGCGGTTGCGCCAGCTGAACCGGCTCGAAACGCTGCGCCAGGAGCTCGAGGAAGCCCGTGCCCGGGCCGAGGGGGCGCGGCAGGCCCATGCGCTTCTGCGCCGCCAGCTTGCGGAGGTGGCCGAGGAGGAGAAGGCGGCGCGTGAAGCGCGGCGCGCCGCCGACCGGGCGCTGGCCGAGGCGTCGCGCGCGCTTTCGAAGGCCGAGGCGGAACGCAATATCGCCTCGGGGCAGCGCGAACAGCTCGAACTGGCCGCCCGGCGCCATGCCGAGGAAGCGGCGGCGGCCCGGGCGCGGCTGGAGGAAGCCCGATCGGCTCTGGCGGCGCTCGAGGATCCGGCCACGCTGCGGCTGGCACTCGAGGAGAGGCGCACCGCGGTCGAGGATCTGCGTCGGGAGATGCTCCGGCGCCGCTCCGAGGAGAGCGCGCTGTTGCGCGAGGTCGAGGCGCGGACGCGGCGACGGCAGGAGATCACCCGCGAACTGGCCGGCTGGCGCCACCGACAGGAGACGGCCGGTGAACGGATCGCTGCTCTGGGGCGCCGGCTGGCGGAAGCCGAGGAAGCCCTGGCCGCCCTGGAGATGCGCCCCGAGGCGATCGCTGCCGACATCGCCCGGCTCGACGCCGAACTCGAAACGGCCGAAGCCCGCAAGAGCGCCGCCGCACGCGCGCTCGACAAGGGGGAGACGGCGCTTCAGGAAGCGGCGCTCCGCCTTCGCAAGGCCGAGGCGGCGCTGGGGGCGGCCCGCGAGGCGCGCGCCGGAGCCGAGGCGCGGGCCGAAGGTGCACGCGAAGCCCTGCGCGAGGCTGCCGCCCTGCTCGCGGAGGAGACCGGGCATCCCCCCGAAACCCTGCTCGAGGCCCTCGGCGTCACGCCCGGGGAGGTGCCGTCCATCGAGGCGCTCGAGATCGAGATCGCGACCTTGCACCGCCAGCGCGACGCGATGGGGGCGGTCAACCTGCGGGCCGAGGAGGATGCAGCCGGGATCCGCGAGGAATTCGAGACGCTCGAGCGCGAGAAGACCGATCTCGAGGCCGCCGTCGCCCGTCTGCGGCTCGGCATCCAGAGCCTGAACCGCGAGGGTCGCGAGCGCCTTCTGACGGCCTTCGAGGAGGTCAACCGCAATTTCGCCACCCTCTTCACCCATCTTTTCGGCGGTGGGGAGGCGCGGCTGGTGATGGTCGAATCGGACGATCCGCTTTCCGCCGGTCTCGAGATCATGTGCCAGCCGCCGGGCAAGAAGCTCTCGACCCTGTCGCTCCTTTCGGGCGGGGAGCAGACGCTGACGGCCCTGGCCCTGATCTTCGCCGTCTTTCTTGCCAACCCGGCGCCGATCTGCGTGCTCGACGAGGTCGATGCGCCGCTCGACGATGCCAACGTCACCCGTTTCTGCGATCTTCTCGACGAGATGATCCGCCGCACCGAGACGCGCTTCCTCATCATCACCCACCATGCGATCACCATGAGCCGCATGGATCGGCTCTTCGGCGTGACCATGGCCGAGCAGGGGGTGAGCCAGCTCGTCAGCGTCGATCTCAAGGGCGCCGAGCGGCTGGTGGCATGAGAAGGGCGGCCCGAGAAGGGTTGCCCTGGCGGGCGGACATGCGCAGGATCGGGAAGATGTCCGAATATGTTTCGCGAAGGATCGAAGGGATGACCGTCTTGCCCCGCTTCCGCTCCGTTTCCGCCGCTCTCGCCTCTGCCGCCCTGACGGCGACGTCGGCCGCCGCCGGCAGCATCGTCGCCTCCGATCCGGTGGCCCTGCAGGCCTATTTCCTCAACGAGGGAGTGCCCATGAAGCTGACCGAGGACGAGCAGGGCGACCCGCTCCTCCAGGGCCGCTATTACGGCACCCGCTTCTCGATCTATTTCTTCGGATGCACCGGGGGCAAGGAGTGCACTTCGATCCAGTATCACGCCGGCTACGGGCTCGACGGGCCGGTGCCGCTCGACATCCTCGACGGCTGGAACCGCGATTACCGCTATGCCCGGGCTTATCGTGACGGGGCGAGCGATGCGGCGGTGCATCTCGAATACGATGTCTTTCTCGGCGAGAAAGGGCTCGACGAGGCCGATTTCGCCGAAACCTTCACCATCTGGACCGGGTTGATCGAGGATTTCGAGAAGCTGCTCGAAACCTACTGACGGGAAGGACCTGCCGACGGGAAAGCCGCGCCCTGCCGGAAGCGCAATCGGGTCCGGTGGGGGGGTCCGGGGAGCGAACGGGCGGCCCCGTCGGCCGCGCTCCGCCCCCGACCCGCGTGCTCAGAGCCGCCCGAGCAGCGCCCGCGTCGGCCAGCCGTCGGCCGGCAGGCCGAGGCGCTTCTGCTCCGCACGCACGGCGGCGCGGGTGCCGGCGCCGAGCACCCCGTCGATCTTGCCGACATCGTGGCCACGGGCGCGGAGCTTCCGTTGCAGGGCCTTCATCTCCGCGAGCGAAAGCGGCGGATCGGGATTGCCCGGATCGAAGGACGGCGCTCCGGCAAGGCGGGTGGCGAAATAGGCCGCCGTCGTCACATAGACGAAGCTCCGGTTCCATTCGAAGAACACGTCGAAATTGCGGAAGACCATGAAGGCCGGGCCCTTGCGCCCCTGCGGCAGGATGATCGCGGCCGGCATGTCCTCCCGGATCGGCCAAGGCGGCCGATAGCGCGGCTGCACCTTCTCCGCGAGCCAGCTTCGCACCGGCCGACGGACGGCAAGACCGGTCTTCGCCCAGTCGAGATCGGGGGGCACGCTTACCTCGATCATCCACGGTTCGCCACGGCGCCAGCCGAACTCCGCGAGCAGTCGCGCCCCGGTGAGCAAGGCGTCGGCGGCGCTTTCCTTGAGCCGGACATGGCCGTCGCCGTCGCCATCGACACCGAGACGCAGGATGTCGGCGGGCAGCATCTGCACCATGCCGATCTCCCCCGCCCAGGCACCGGTGGTGCGGACCGGGTCGAAATCGCCCCTTTCGTAAAGGCGGAGCGCGGCAAGGATCTGCGGCCGGAAGAGACCGGGCCGGCGGCAGTCATGGGCAAGGGTGACGAGCGCGTTCAGCGTGTTGAAGTCGCCCTGAAAGGCGCCGTAATCGGTTTCGAGCGCCCAAAGGGCGAGGAGCACCGGCCCCGGCACGCCGAAGCGCCGCTCGGCCTCGGCGAGAATGGCGGCCGCTTCCCTTGCCTTGCGACGGCCGACGATCAGCCGGTTCCGCGAGATCACCCGGCGGGCAAATTCGGTGAAGGTGAGGCGGAAGACGCCCTGGGCCCGGTCGCGCCGCAGCACTTTCGGATCGGGCCGGACATGGGCGAAGAAGCGCCGCACGCTGGCCGGATCGTGGCCGCGGCTGACGGCTTCGTGTTCGAGACCGCGGACGAACCGCCGAAAATCGCCGCCGCAGGGCACGCGCTCGGCCAGGGCGCCCCGTGCCGGGAGAGCGGCGAGGAAGGCTGCAAGGAAGATCGGGCGGAAGAAGCGGAACAGGGGCATGGGCGCACTCGTCAACAATGGCCACAAGCCGCGAGAGGCGGGTTCGGGGGGCGGCCGATGCTCCGAGGATAGCGTTTCCCGTCCCGATGCCAAGAAGATCGTTCTTCCCCCTCCCTGTCAGCCCGCAGCTTCGGGGCGCGGTAGTGCGCGCTCGAGCGCGGCGAGAAGGCGACGGCCCCGCTCGTTGACGAGCAACCCTTCCCCCAGCCGGTTCATCACATAGCCCATCGCGAGGCGGCGGTGCGGGTCGGCCATAACGAAACTGCCGCCCATGCCCACATGGCCGAAACTGCCGGGCGCCAGGGGAAAATCCATGTCGCGTGCCCCCTCGGGCGCATGCATGGCGAGCATGGCACCTTCCGAGAACGCGGTTTCGGTGAGCAGCAGCCGGTCCGGGCCGCGGGAGCGGGGCCGCGCGAGCGCCGCCACGCGCTCGGCGGAGAGCAGATCGCCGCCGCCGAGCGTCAGCGGGGCGACGAGACGGGCCAGCGCACGGGCGGTGCCGACGGCACCGGCCGCGCCGATCTCGGCCCGGCGATAGGCGGGGTCGTTCCAGTCCCAGCGGCCGGTATTGAGCATGGCCCGTCCCTGAAGCGAATCAGGATCGGTGAAGGCGGCGGCATAGAAGGGGGCGGGCGGGTTTTTCCGGTCGATGCGTCCCTTCAGGATCGGCGCGACGCGGTGATCCTCGCTTTCGGGCAGGCTGATGTGCAGATCGAGGCCGAGCGGGGCCGCGATGCGGTCCCGGAAAAGGGTGTCGAGCCCGGCGCCGCCGGCGCGCCGCAAAGGTTCGCCGACGAGCCAGCCGAAGGTCAGCATGTGATAGCCGTGGTCCGTGCCCGGCTGCCAGAACGGCGCCGCCTCCTCGAGCCGGCGCACCATGGTGTTCCAGTCGAGAAAGGCGCCCCGGGGCAGCGGAGCGGAAAAGGCCGGCAGGCCGGCGCGATGGGCCAGCATGTCCTGCAGTGTGGTGGCGGCCTTCGCGGGGCTGCCGGCGGCATATTCGGGCCACCAGCGGGTGACGGGCACGTCCGGCAGCAGGAGTCCCTCGTCGATCAGCCGATGGGCGAGGATGGCCGTTGCGAGCTTGGTGCTGGAGAAGACCGGCACGAGCGTGTCCTGCCGCCAGGGAAGGCCCTTGCCGGGGTCGGCCATACCGCCCCACAGATCGACCACCATCTCCCCCTCGAGAACGACGCACAGCGCCGCACCGATCTCACCGTGGTGCGCGAAATTTTCGGCAAAGGCGTCGGTCAGGGGGGTGAAGAGCGGGTCGGCACGGCCTGCAATCGTCGTTTCCATCGTCTTCCCTTCTCATGTGCCGCCTGTGCGGGGCGGGGCATCCCGGTTTATGGTAAGGTCGTCTGACCTGTTCCCGCATGAAGTGTCGCACCCCGCATGCTTGCCTTCTTGATTGACTCGCGGCAAGCCGGGAAGGATAAGATGGGTATGCAGCTACCTTTCCGGCCTTGCCCGGCACCTGTCTGTGGAGAATGTCTTTCGTGGCGAGCGATCTGGGACGCATCTTCCGTCAATTGGTCACACTTGCGGAATGCGGCAATTACCGCAAGGCCGCCCGGCGGCTGGGCATCACGCATTCGGCGCTTTCGCAGGCCGTCTCGCGCCTGGAGGCGAGCTACGACGTGCCGCTTTTCGAGCGCACCGGGGGGCGCACCGAGCCGACGATCTTCGGGCAGCGCCTGGTGGAAGCGGCCCGGATCTCGCTTCATGCGCTCGAGGAGGCCGAGCATGACATCGTCCGCTGGCGGGCCCGGGCGGCGGGCGAGCTGCGCATTTCAGCTGCGCCCTGCCTGGCGGGCGGCCCGCTGGCCCGGGCGGCGGCGGCGGCGCTTGCCGAGAGCGGGCAGGACTGCCGCCTTGCCGTCGAGCCGAAATCGCGGGAGGAGGCGTTGCGGGCGCTTGGTGCGGGTCTGCTCGATCTTCATGTGGACTATCACCCGGAGACCCTGCCCGACGGGTTCGTCGCCGAACCGCTGCCCCTGCCGCCGCTCGGCGCCTTCGTCCGCCCGGAGCACCCCTTGGCCGGGGCGCATGACCCCGTTCCCTTCGCGCGGCTTTTCGACGGGGCGACCATGATGCCGCGCGGCTCCGCGTGGCTCCGGCGCCAGATCGCGGCGACGCTGGGGGAGGATGAGGAAAGGGTCCGTCGCCGGATCTCGCCCATCAGCGATACCGGCTTCATGCTGCATCTTCTCGAAATGCACGACATTGTCGCCCTGGCGCCCCGGGCCACGGTGACCCCCGCCCTTGCGAGCGGGCGGCTCGTGGAGGTCGAGATCGCCGATCCGGCCCTTGCCGCGCCCCTGCCGGGCGTCGTCTTCCGCGACAGGAAGAGCGAGATGCACCCTCTCGCCCGTCGCATCGTGTCGCTGATCCGGGAGGAGGCGCACCGCGCCCACCTCTGATGCTCCGCCCCTGAGGCTCCGGCCGGCGCCGCCCCGCCTGAAGGAAGGGGGGAGGGGTGCCTTTCCCCTCCCCTGCGCGATGCGCCTCAGGCGGCCTCGGCACTCCCGGCCGGTGCGTCCTTCACCTCGAATTCGAGTGGCCGCACCTGCCGGAAGAGGCCGGTGGCCTTGAGCTCCTCCACCGCCTTCTGTGGCACCGGCACGTCGAGCGAGAGCATGGCGATGGCCTCGCCCCCCACTTCCTTGCGGCCGAGGGTGAAGTTGGCGATGTTGATCTCGTTCTCGCCGAGCACCCGGCCGAGAGAACCGATGATGCCGGGCACGTCGCGGTTGGTGGTGTAGAGCATGTGGCGCGCGATCTCGGCGTCGATGTTGATGCCCTTGATCTGGATGAAGCGGGGCTTGCCGTCGGAGAAGATCGTGCCGGCGATCGAGCGCTCGCGTGTCGGCGTCTTGATCGTGAGTTTCATGTAGGCGTCGAAGACCCCCGACTTGTCCTGCTTCGTCGTCGAGATCTCGACCCCGCGCTCGCGGGCGACCATCGGCGCCGACACCATGTTGATGTCGGGGTTGGCGGTCTTGAGGATCCCGGCGATGGTGGCGGCGTTGAGCGCTTCGGTGTTCAGTTCGGCGGCCCGGCCGTTGTAGAGGATGTTGATGGCCTCGATCGGTTCGTCGGTCAGCTGGCCGACGAAGCTGCCGAGATGGCCGGCAAGCTCGACCCATGGCAGCAGGCGCGGCGCTTCCTCGGCGGTGATGGACGGCATGTTGAGGGCATTCTGCACCGCACCGTTCAGCAGGTAGTCGGAGATCTGCTCGGCGATCTGGATCGCCACGTTCTCCTGCGCTTCGCGGGTCGAGGCGCCGAGATGCGGCGTGCAGACCACGTTCGGCGCGTCGAACAGCACGTTCTCGCGCGCCGGCTCCTCGGAATAGACGTCGATTCCCGCCGCGCGGACATGACCGCTCCGGAGCGCCTCGGCCAATGCCTCCTCGTCGACGAGGCCGCCGCGAGCGGCGTTGATGACGATGACGCCGGGCTTCATCCTGGCGATGGCCTCGCGCGAGAGGATGTTGCGGGTCCTGTCCGTGAGCGGCACGTGCAGGGTGACGACATCGGCACGCCCGAGAAGCGTGTCGAGCTCCTCGACCTTCTCTACGCCGAGCTCCTTCGCCCGTTCCTCGGAGAGATAGGGGTCATAGGCCACGACCTTCATGCCGAGCCCCTGGGCGCGGTTGGCGACGATCGAGCCGATATTGCCGGCACCGATGAGACCGAGGGTCTTGCCGGTAAGCTCGACCCCCATGAATTTCGACTTCTCCCACTTGCCGGCGCGGGTCGATGCGTCGGCCGCCGGGATCTGCCGCGCGGCTGCGAACATCAGCGCGATGGCGTGCTCCGCTGTGGTGATGGCGTTGCCGAAGGGGGTGTTCATCACGATGATGCCGCGGCGCGAGGCCTCGGGAATGTCGATGTTGTCCACGCCGATGCCGGCCCGGCCGATCACCTTGAGCCGCTTGGCGCGCGCAAGGATCTTCGGGGTGACCTTGGTCGCCGACCGGACGGCAAGGCCGTCATACTCGCCGATCACCTCGGCGAGCCTTTCCTTGTCCTTCCCCAGATCGGGCATGAAATCGACGTCGATGCCGCGGTCACGGAAGATCTGCACGGCGGTTTCGGAGAGCTTGTCGGAAACGAGAACACGGGGAGCAGCCATCCTGGCCTCCTTCGTTGATGATATGATGCTGTCGTGTCGGAAGATGCGATGGGATGCATGGCCCTGCCGGGCGAGGTGCCCGGCGGCGCGAGAGGGGCGGCCCCCGGCGGGGGTGCCGTCCCGGTTCAGCCGGAGGAAGCCGCGCGTTCGGTCCGGTAGGCCCATTCGATCCAGGGCATCAGCGCCTCGAGATCGGCCGTCTCGACGGTGGCGCCGCACCAGATCCTGAGCCCCGGCGGGGCGTCGCGATAGGCGCCGATGTCGTAGGCCACGCCTTCCGCCTCGAGCCGTTTCACCACCGCCTTGGCGAAGGCCGCCGGATCGGCGATGGCCGGATCGGTGAAACGCAGGCAGACCGAAGTGGTCGATGCCGTGGCCGGATCCTCGGCGAGATTGGCGATCCAGTCATGGGTGGCCACGAAGCGGTCGATCACCGCGGCATTGGCCTCGGTGCGGCGGATGAGCGCCGGCAGTCCGCCGATCTCGCGCGCCCAGTCGAGGGCGACGAGCCAGTCCTCGACGGCGAGCATGGAAGGCGTGTTGATGGTCGCGCCCTGGAAGATGCCCTCGTTGAGCCTGCCCCCCTTGGTCATGCGGAAGATCTTGGGCAGCGGCCAGGGCGGGGTGTGGCTTTCGAGCCGCTCCACGGCCCGGGGCGACAGCACGATCATGCCGTGCTGGGCCTCGCCCCCCATCACCTTCTGCCAGGAGAAGGTCGTGACGTCGAGCCTGTCCCAGGGCAGCGGCATCGCGAAGGCGGCCGAAGTGGCGTCGCAGATGGTCAGTCCTTCGCGGTCGGCGGCGATCCAGTCGCCGTCGGGCACGCGCACGCCCGAGGTGGTGCCGTTCCAGGTGAAGACCACGTCGCTGGAGAAATCCACCGCCGAAAGATCGGGCAGCTTGCCGTAATCGGCCTCGAGCACGGTGGCCTCGAGCCTGAGCTGCTTGAGAACGTCGGTCGCCCAGCCCTTGCCGAAGCTTTCCCAGGCCAGCACCGTGACGGGGCGGGCACCGAGCATCGACCACAGCGCCGCTTCGACGGCGCCGGTATCGGAGGCGGGCATGATGCCGATGCGGTAGTTCTCGGGAATGCCGAGGATCTCGCGTGCGCCCTCGATGGCCGCCTTGAGCTTGGCCTTGCCGACCGCGGCGCGGTGGGAGCGGCCGAGGGCGGCGTCCGAGAGCTTCTCGAGTGACCATGTGGGGAACTTGGCGCAGGGCCCCGAGGAAAAACGGGGATTGGCCGGGCGCCGGGCCGGCTTCGCTGGTGCGGTCATGTCTATATCCTTCCAGATATGCGCCCCTCGTTGGGGAGGGGTGTCCCGCCGCTGCGCTTACGCCTGTCGCCGGGCTGGTGCAAGGGCAAAATCTGCGTTAAGCGCTGCATTGCAGCAAAAAAGCCACATCCCGTTCCTGCGCGAAGGACGGGCCGTCAGGGGAGAAGCGCCATGCCTGTTGCCGTTCTCGTTTCCGCGCCCGAGGGCCCGGCGCTCGATTCGGCCCTGCTCGACATGCTGCGGGCCGAATGGGGCGGGGGCGAAGTGCGCTGGCTGGCGCCGGGGCAGGCGGCGGAATTTCCTCTCGAGCGTCGCCCCGAGATCGGTGCCGACGTGGCCGGCCTGCTCGACGGACGCCGGATCGACGTCGCCTTCGTGCCCGGGGAGGGGCGGCGCAAGCGGCTGCTCGTCGCCGACATGGATTCGACCATGATCGGTCAGGAATGCATCGACGAGCTGGCCGACGAGGCCGGTGTCGGCCCCCGCGTCGCCGAGATCACGGCGCGGGCGATGAATGGGGAGCTCGACTTCGCCGGCGCGCTTCGGGAGCGGGTCCGGCTTCTCGAAGGGCTGCCGGCCGGGGTGATCGACCATGTGCTGGCCCATCGCATCACCCTGGCGCCGGGCGGAGAGACGCTGCTTGCGACCATGAAGGCCCATGGCGCCCATGCCGCCCTCGTCTCGGGCGGTTTCGTCCAGTTTGCCGACGAGATCGCCCGTCGCCTCGGTTTCGACGAGGCCCGGGCCAACCGGCTCGAGGTGCGGGAGGGCCGGCTGACGGGGCGGGTTCACGAGCCGATCCTCGGACGCGATGCCAAGCTTCAGGCGCTCGAGGAGATCAGCGCCCGTCTCGGCATCACGCCCGCCGCGGCGCTGGCGGTGGGCGACGGGGCCAACGATCTGGCGATGATCGAGCGTGCCGGGCTCGGCGTGGCGCTCCATGCCAAGCCCCATGTGGCGGCACGGGCGCCGGTCTCGATCCGCCATGGCGACCTGACGGCGCTTCTCTACCTTCAGGGCTATCACCGCGACGAATTCGTCACCCCCGAGGAGGCGTAGGACAGGAGAGGAACGAGACGCCCCGGGGCGGCCCGGCGCGAAAGACCGGTCTTTCGTCAATCTTCCGTTGCCGCGCTTCCGGCGAAGCAATCGGGGCCTTCGGCATTGGCGGCGAGTCCGCCACGGATGAAGCGCACGGCAAGGTCGCCATATTCGGCCCGCGAAAGCCCCTTCCCGGGGCGGTGCCACATGTAGACCCAGTTGAGAATGCCCCAGGCCGTCATCGTCAGTGCCCGGAGCCTGTCGGGCACCTCGCAGGCGGCGGGGCATTCGCGTCTGAGGGCTTCGCCCATCAGGCGGATGAGGGCGCGTTGATGCGCCAGCAGCGGGGCCTGATGTTCGGGAGGCAGGACCGAGAGGCTCTCGAGCTGGAGCCGGTGTTCGGCGTCGGCATCCTCGTAGGCGTCGAGAATGGCCGGAACGAGCACGTCGAGCGGCCGCGCACCCCCTGCTTCCAGCGCCGCTTCCGCCACTTCCACGAGGTGCCCCAGATGGGTGTCGAGGATGTCGAAGAGCAGTGCCTCCTTGGCGGGCCAGTAGTGGTAGAGCAGCGCTTTCGAGACGCCGGCCTCCCCGGCCAGACCGGCCATCGACGCCCGATCGAAGCCATGGGCGGCGAAGACGCGGGCGGCCGCCTTGCGCAGTGCCGCCCGCTTCGCGTCGTGATCGCGCGCAAGACCCCGGGGCATTTCTCAGCCCTTGGGGCGGTTGTCGATGATGCGCACGGCCTTGCCCTGGCTGCGCGCGACGGAGCCGGGCGGGTGAATCACCGGCGAGACCGAAACCCCGACCACGTCCTTGATGCGCTTGCGCAGCCTGGCGGCAAGGGCTTCGCGTTCCTCGCCCGAGGCATGGTCGGGCAGCGCTTCGGCATGGACGATCATCTCGTCCATCCGGCCGGGGCGGACGAGCTCGAGCTGGAAATGGGGCGCAAGGCCCTCGAGGGCGAGGATCTGCTCCTCGATCTGGGTCGGGAAGACGTTGACCCCGCGCAGGATGATCATGTCGTCCGAGCGGCCGGTGATCTTCTCCATCCGCCGCATGGTCCGTGCGGTGCCGGGCAGGAGCCGGGTCAGATCGCGGGTGCGGTAACGGATGACGGGGAAGGCCTCCTTGGTCAGCGAGGTGAAGACCAGTTCGCCGAATTCGCCGTCGGGCAGCACCTCGCCGGTGGCCGGATCGATGATCTCGGGGTAGAAGTGGTCTTCCCAGATATGGAGCCCGTCCTTGGTCTCTATGCACTCCTGGGCAACGCCGGGGCCGATGACCTCCGACAGGCCGTAGATGTCGACCGCCTCCATGTCGAAGGCTTCCTCGATCTCGCGACGCATCTCGTTGGTCCAGGGTTCGGCGCCGAAGATGCCGACCTTGAGCGGGCTTTGGCGCGGGTCGAGGCCGCGGGCGCGGTATTCGTCGAGGATGGCGAGCATGTAGGACGGGGTGACCATGATGGTCGTGGGCCTGAAGTCCTCGATCAGCGTCACCTGCCGCGCCGTCATGCCGCCCGAGATCGGGACGACGGTGCAGCCGAGTTTCTCGGCCCCGTAATGGGCGCCGAGCCCGCCGGTGAAGAGGCCGTAGCCATAGGCGACATGCACGACATCCCCCGGCCGCGTGCCGGCGGCGCGGATGGAGCGGGCCATCACGGTGGCCCAGGTGTCGATGTCGCGCCGGGTATAGCCGACGACGGTCGGCTTGCCGGTCGTGCCCGAGGAAGCGTGGATGCGCACCACCTCCTCGCGCGGCACGGCGAACATGCCGAAGGGGTAATTGTTGCGCAGATCCTGCTTGGTGGTGAAAGGGAACTTCGCGAGATCCTCGAGCGACCGGAGATCGTCGGGGTGCACGCCGGCCTCGTCGAACCGGCGCCGGTAGAAGGGCACGTTGTCGTAGGCGTGGCGCAGCGACCATTTCATGCGTTCGAGCTGCAGCGCCGCCAGCTCGTCGCGCGAGGCGGTCTCGATCGGCTCGAGCATGTCGGGGGCGGGTTTCATCGGGTGCATCGGTGTCCTCCCAAGGTTCCGGTGATCTGATCAGCGTTCCGGGGCGCCGGGGGGCGTTTCGGCGCCGCCATTCTCTCCCTCGTCCTCGTCGAAATGGGTGCCGGGAATTTCGCGCGAGAAGCCGCGGAAGGTGGCGACGAGGCGTCCTCCCTCGCCCCGCACCTCGACATCGAAGATCCCCGAGCGGCCCTGGCGCGTGATCTCGCGGGCGGTGGCCGTCAGCCTCTCCCCGGGACGGCCGGGGGCGAGGTAGGAAACGAGGCAGTGCTGGGCGACGGTATTGCGATTGCTGCTGTTGCAGGCGAAGGCGAAGGCGCTGTCGGCCAGCGCGAAGATGACGCCGCCGTGGCAGATGCCGTGGCCGTTGAGATGATGGGGCGCGACGGTGAGCGACATGACCGCACGGCCGGGCCCGATCTCGTCGAGCGTCATGCCGAACCAGCGCGAGGCCTCGTCGCCCGACCACATCGCCTCGGCCGCTCTGCGGGCCCTCTCCTCGGGTGTCATGCGCATTTCCTCCCCTTCCCGATCGGTTCTCGCGGCCGCACCTTGCCGCAAAACCGACCGTGCGGTCAAGAGTGTTGCAATCACAACGATTCCGGTGCACCTTGCGCCACGACAGTGAACGAGACCGAGGGAGGACGACATGCGCAAGCTCGAAAGCCATGCCGCCGGCGAATGGGTGCCGGCCCACGGGCGACTGCGGGAGATTCGCGCGGCCGCCACCGGCGAGCCGATCGCCGTGGCCGGGGCCGACGATCTCGATTTCGGCCACATGATCGACTGGGCGAAGGAGAAGGGCGGTCCGGCGCTCCGGGCGATGGGCTTCCACGAGCGGGCGAAGATGCTGAAGGCTCTCGCGCTCCATCTCGACCGGCACAAGGAGGAGCTTTACGCCCTCAACCCGCTGACCGGTGCCACGCGCAAGGATGGCTGGATCGACATCGACGGCGGCATCGGCACGCTGTTCGTCTTCGCTTCCAAGGGGCGACGGGAAATGCCGGACGGCAAGGTGTATGTCGAGGGCGATGTCGAGCAGCTTTCGCGCAAAGGCACCTTTCTCGGCCAGCATTACGCCGTGCCGCTGCGGGGGGTGGCGGTCCATGTCAACGCCTTCAACTTTCCGGTCTGGGGGATGCTCGAGAAGCTGGCCCCCACCCTTCTGGCCGGGGTGCCGGCCATCATCAAGCCGGCGACCCAGACGGCCTATCTCGCCGAGGCGGCCTACCGGCTGATGGTCGATTCGGGCATCCTGCCCGAGGGGGCGGTGCAGTTCATCGCCGGTGGCACGGGGGATCTTCTCGAACGTCTCGGTCCGCAGGACGTGGTGTCCTTCACCGGTTCGGCCGAAACCGCCGCCGCCCTGCGCCGCACCGGCCCGATCGCCCGCGGCGAGACGCGCTTCATCGCCGAGCAGGACAGCCTCAACGCGTCGATCCTCGGCCCTGATGCCGTGCGGGGCACCGAGGAGTTCGACATCTTCGTTCGCGAGGTGGTCGGCGAGATGACGACGAAATGCGGCCAGAAATGCACCGCCATCCGCCGCATTCTCGTGCCCGAGACGCTGGTCGATGACGTCACCGAGGCCCTCGTCGAACGGCTCTCGCGCGTCACCATCGGCGATCCGGCCCGCGAAGGGGTGAAGATGGGGGCGCTGGCCTCGGCCGGTCAGAAGGCCGACGTGCTCGACAAGGTCGCCGCCATCGCCGCCGAGGCCGAGCGTGTCTTCGGCGACCCGGAGGCGTTCGCCGTCGAGGGGGGCGATCCCGAGAAGGGCGCCTTCCTGCCGCCGATGCTCTTCCGCTGCCCCGATCCCGACCGTGCCGAGGCGGTCCATGCCGTCGAGGCGTTCGGCCCGGTCTCCACCATCCTGCCCTATCGCGACGCGGCCCATGCCGCCGAGATCGCCAATCGGGGCAAGGGCTCGCTGGTGCTGTCGGTGATGACGAACGATCCGGCCTTCGCCCGCGACATCGCCCTCGAGGCCGCGCCCTGGCACGGGCGGATCTACATCAACAACCGCGCCTCGGCGAAGGAGGCGACCGGCCACGGCTCGCCCCTGCCGCACATGATCCACGGCGGGCCGGGCCGCGCCGGCGGCGGCGAGGAGCTCGGCGGCGTGCGCGGTGTGCTGCACTACATGCAGCGCGTGGCCGTGCAGGGCAGCCCCGACATGTTGACGGCGATCGGCGAACGCTGGGTGAAGGGCGCGGAGGAAAGGACGCCGCCGGCCCATCCCTTCCGCCTCCATTTCGAGGAACTCGAGATCGGACACACGATCTGGACCGGGCCGCGCACGATCACCCTCGAGGACATCGAGCATTTCGCCCGTTTCACCGGCGATACCTTCTATGCCCACATGGACGAGGAAGCGGCACGGCGAAACCCGTTCTTCCCCGGTCGCGTCGCCCACGGCTATCTGCTGCTGTCCTTTGCCGCCGGGCTGTTCGTCGATCCCGACGAGGGGCCGGTGCTGGCCAATACCGGGCTCGACGGGCTGAGCTTCCAGAAACCGGTGAGCCCGGGCGACAGCATCCGCGTGCGCCTCACCGTCAAGCGCAAGACCCGTCGCACCGACGAATACGGTGAAGTGCGCTGGAACGTCACCCTGTTCAATCAGGAGGACGAGCAGGTGGCCGAATACGAGTTGCACACGATAGTTCGCCGCCGCGCGGCCGTGGAAGAAACGGCCGATGGGGATGATGCTCCCCGGTCATGAGCAGGGCGTGAAGGCGGGCGCCGGGCGCGGTGCCCGCCGCGGGCCGAGCCTGTTCCGCCTCGCCGGGCGGCAGCGTGGAAGCCGGGGGACTGGACAATGCCGGACAACCCGCCCGGCCCCGGCATAGGGGGAACGAGGAGGAAACCGGAGCAAGCCCGGCGACAATCGTCCCGAACCGTGCACCGACCGTTCGCATGTTGCGGGGCGGAGAGGGGAGATGTGCCGTCGGCGCGTGGTGCGGGCCGCCCTCTTGCGAAGGCGGCGCTCTCCTCCTTCACAAGTCCGGGCCGGACGGCTAGGGTCGGCGGGAAATTCCGCTGGAGCATTCCATGGCCGATCCGCTCGCCCCGCTCATCGACCGGCTGCATGGCGAAGGCCGCCTGCGCGTGTGGTCGCTGGTGATCACCGTCTTCGGTGATGCGGTCGAGCCGCGGGGCGGCGAGGTGCACCTGGCGCGTCTCCAGGAGCTTCTCGGTCGGCTCGGGATCGAACCCGGCGCCCTTCGCACGGCCCTTTCGCGCCTGGCCGCCGATGGCTGGGTAAAGCGGGCGCGACAGGGGCGCAACGCGCTCTACCGTCTGAGCGGGCGGGGGCGGCGCGAATTCGGCCCGGCGGCGGCGCGGATCTATGCCCCGCCGCGCACCCGGCCGGTGGGGCGCTGGCTGATGGCGATGGGAAACGCCTTGCCCGAAGGGGGGCTGCCCTGGGGGGTGGGGCCCGGTGGCGCGCCGATGCGGCTTTTCGCGGCGGATGATGCGCCGCGCCTGCCCTCCGACGCTTTCGTCATTTCCGGCGAGATCGTCCGGCAGGGCGATGGCACGGGGTTCGGACCTGCCGAGGCGAGCGTCGAGATACGCGAGGCTGCGCGGCTGCGCCAGGACATGGCGGCTCTCGCGGCCGCGTCCGGGCGGCTCGACCCGCTGGCGGCAATGGCGGCGCGCACCCTTCTCGTCCACCGTTTCCGCCGCATCGTGCTGCGCGGCCCCGAATGGCCCGACGAGCTTCTGCCCCCGGGCTCGCCGCTCAGGGGGCTGCGCCGCGATGTCGCCGGGCTCTATCATTGCCTCGTGCCCGCTTCCGAACGCTGGCTCGACACGGAGGCGCCGGGTCGCTTCCCGCCTCTGCCGCCGCCCGGACCGTCCATCGCTTCGCGTTTCGGCGCCGGAGCGGTGACGCGGATGCGGCAGGAGGCGGGCGCGTGAGCGGGTGCGCGGGCCGGAGAGCGGGGCGAGGCGCCGATCCCGTGCCGCGCTCCCGCTGGGCGAATTCCTGCTATGCTGGCCGGAAGGCAGGATGAAGGCGGAAGGAGGAGAGGCATCATGGCCTACGAGATCCGGGTGAACGGAAGGCGCCATGCCGTCGATCTGCCGGGGGACATGCCGCTCCTGTGGGTGCTCAGGGACGCGCTCGGCCTCACCGGCACGAAATACGGCTGCGGCGTTGCCGCCTGCGGCGCCTGCACGGTGCATGTCGATGGCGAGGCGGTGCGTTCGTGCCAGTTGCCGCTCGTCGAGGCGGCGGGGCACGAGATCGTCACCATCGAGGGCATCGGCTCCCCCGAGGCGCTGAGCCTTCTGCAGGAAGCCTGGCTCGCCCATCAGGTGGCCCAGTGCGGCTACTGTCAACCGGGGCAGATCATGCAGGCGGCGGCGCTTCTGGCGGCCAATCCCGACCCGTCGGATGCCGAGATCGACGCGGCGATGGCCGGCAACCTCTGCCGATGCGGCACCTATCCGCGGATCCGTGCGGCGATCCGGTCGGCGGCGGGGCTCATGAAGGAGAAGGGCTGATGGGGCGGCTGGGCAGGATCACGCGGCGAAGCTTTCTCGTCACCTCCGTGGCCGTGGCCGGCGGGGTGGCCCTCGGGGTGTGGCAGGCGAAGCGCGAACTGCCGAACCCGCTTGCGCTCGACGAGGGCGAAGCGGCGCTCAACCCGTGGGTGGTCATCACCTCGGACGGATACACCATCGTCACCCCGCGGGCCGAGATGGGGCAGGGGGTGCATACCACGCTTGCGGCGCTCGTGGCCGAGGAGCTCGAAGTGCCGTGGGAGGAGATCCGCACGATCCACGGCCCTGCGGCCCGGGCCTATTTCAACGGGGCGCTGCTGCGCGCGGCCGTGCCCTGGCCCGGTTACGAGATCACCGGATGGAAGGAATGGCTGGCCGATGCCACCTTCGTTCTGCCGAAGATGCTCGGGCTTCAGGTGACGGGCGGTTCGACCTCGATGCTCGACGGGTTCGACAAGATGCGTCTTGCCGGCGCCGCGGCCCGGGAAACGCTGAAGACGGCGGCGGCCCGCCGCTGGGGGCTCGAGCGCGAGGATGTGCGGGCCGAGAACGGCAAGGTTATCGCGCCCGACGGCCGTGCCATTCCCTATTTCGATCTCGCGGTCCAGGCGGCCGACATCGACCCGCCCTCCGATCTCGTGCTCAAGCCCCGCAGCGAATGGCGCTATCTCGGTCATGCCATGCCGCGGGTGGACATGGTGCCGAAGATCACCGGGCGGGCCACCTTCGGCATCGATGTGCGCCTGCCGGGGATGAAGTTCGCCACCGTTCGTCGCAACCCCAGGCTCGGCGGCAGGATGCGCGACCACGACCCGGCCCCGGCTCTTGCCATGCCGGGCGTGGAGAAGGTGATCGCCCTCGACGACGGGGTGGTGGTCGTCGCGGACAATACCTGGCTGGCGATGCAGGCGGCCCGGGCCATTCCGATCGAATGGGAGGACTCCCCCCATCCGCCGACGACATCGGCCCAGATCGCCCGTCTCGAGGCGGCATTCGATGCCGAACCCGACTCGGTCATGCGGGATGACGGGGACGCGGTGGCCGCCATCGCTCGCGCGCCGACCGAGAAGGTGATCGAGGCCGAATATCGCGTGCCCTGGCTCGCGCATGCCACGATGGAGCCGATGAATGCCACCGCCCTTCTCGAGGAGGACGTGCTGACGATCTGGGCTCCGAACCAGGCCCCGACCCTCATCCGTGCCAAGGCGGCCGCGCTTGCCGGGGTGCCGGAAGATCGGGTCGAGGTGCACACGACCTATCTGGGCGGCGGCTTCGGCCGGCGGGCCGAGACCGATTTCGCGCTGATCGCGGTCGAGGCGGCGAAGGCCCTGCCCGGCGTGCCGGTGCAGGTGACTTGGTCGCGCGAGGAGGACATGACCCACGACTTCTACCGTCCTGCGGCCATGGCCCGGATGAAGGGCGTGGTGAACGAGGACGGCATCGCCGCCTTCTATGGCCGCGTGAGCGCGCCGGCGCTGGGGCGGCAGGCGGGCCGACGACTTTCGGGCATCGCCTCGCCGGGGCCGGACCGCATGATCGTCGAGGGCATGTTCGACCAGCCCTACGGCATTCCCGATTATCGCGTCGAGGGCTATGCCGCCGATCTCGACATCCCCGTGGGCTTCTGGCGCTCGGTCGGCAATTCCTGCAACGGATTCTTCCACGAGAGCTTCATCGACGAGCTTGCCCTGGCCGCGGGGCGCGACCCGATGGAACTGCGGATCGAGCTCGTGCGGCGGGTGCATGAGCCTTCGGCGAGAGTGCTCGAGGCGGTGGCCGAGATGAGCGGCTGGGGCGGGCCGAAGGAGAGCGGGGTGGGCCGCGGCGTCGCTTTCACCCATTCCTTCGGCACGCCGGTGGCTCAGGTGATCGAGGTCGGCCGGAGCGGGGAGGGGATCCGTCTCCTTCGGGCGTGGATCGCCTGCGATCCGGGCATCGCCCTCGACCCGCTCAATGTCGAGGCACAGATGATCTCGGGCATGGTCTATGGGCTCTCGGCGGCCATCTTCGGCGAGATCGGCTTCGAGGACGGGGCGGTGATCCAGTCGAACTTCCCCGATTACGAAGCGTTGCGCCTGCCGCAGATGCCCACGGTGGAGGTGCGGATCCTCGAGAGCGGCAGGCCCCTGGGCGGGATCGGCGAGCCCGGCACGCCACCCTCGATGCCGGCGCTGGCGAATGCCGTCTTCGATCTGACCGGGCAGCGGATCCGCACCCTGCCCCTTGGCAAGGCCCTGAGCTTCGCCTAGCTCTCCGGTGAGGTGGCCGGAAGGGAAGACGCCATGAACATTCTCGGCATCTGCGGGTCCTTGCGGAAGGATTCCTTCAACCGCAAGCTGCTGCACGAGGCGGCGGCCGTGCTGGCACCCGAGCGTTTCGAGGAGGCCGATCTGCGGCTGCCGCTCTACGACGGGGATCTCGAGGCGGCCGAGGGCATCCCGCCCGCCGTGCAGGCCTTGGCCGACGCCATCGCCGCGGCCGACGGGGTCATCATCGCCTCGCCCGAATACAACAAGGCCTATTCCGGTGTTCTGAAGAACGCGCTCGACTGGGTCAGCCGGGTGAAGGGCAATCCGTGGGAGGACAAGCCGGTGGCGATCCTGTCGGCGGCGGCGGGTCGCGAGGGGGGCGCACGCGGCCAGTTCGCCCTGCGGCTGGCGCTGGCGCCTTTCCGGGTGCGGATCGTGCCGGGGCCCGAGGTTCTGGTCGCCCGGCCCGCCGAACAGTTCGATCCGGAAGGTCGGCTCGTCGGAGAAAGCTATCGCGCCGCGCTCGAAGGGCTGATGGCGGCGCTCCGGCGCGAGATCGGGCGCTCTTTTGCGCACGGCCCGGAAAGTGGCTGACGCCTCCGCCCGGCGGTGGGCCTGCGCTTCCTGGAGATGCGGAAGGCGGTGGAAACCCCTTTGCGTGAATGCAGGCGGGCGCGACGCCCTAGCTCCCATCGCCCCGGGCGGGCAAAGCACCGGCGCGCTCGTCGAAGATGCCGGCGAGGTGGGCGATGAGCATGAAGGCCCGGGCCGAGCGCGTGTCGGCAAAGGCGGCGAGGTCGGCATCGGAGGCATTCTCGGCCCAGGCGGTGAAGGTCAGCTCGAACTGGCGCAGGAAATGCAGCGCCGCATCGCGGAAGACCGAATCCTTCTTCATCCGGCCGCGTGCGAGGGCAAGGGCGGAGCGGTCGCGGATGCCGGCCAGCTCGCGCACCGCCTTGCCGCGCTCGCCGGCCGCGAAGCGCCGCCAGGCCTCGACCGGGGCATGGACCGGTCGCAGATCGTCGGTATAGATCCCGTCCTGCGAGAGCAGCGTGAGCGTATCCTGGGCGGCGCGCAGGAAGCGGGCCATCTGCGGATCTCGCAGGGCCTTGCGGAGAATGGCAAAGCCTTCGGCGTCGTGCTCGTCGTGGGGGAAGTTGGCGGCCCGGATCACCTCCTCGACGGTGAGCGGTGCCGAAGGCGGCGGCGGTTCCCCGGCAAGGTCGAGCCCGAGGCTCGGCTGATCCGGCGGAATGTCGGCGTGGCGGCTTCCGGGCAGGAAGGCCGGGATTTCGCGGGGGCGGCCCGCCCGTTCGTCCTTGAGCGTCTCGAGCATGGCCTCGGTGCGCCGCTGGGCCGCGGCCAGTTCGGCAAGACGCTTCTCGAGGGCGGGGTTGAGCTGCCCGGACTGGGTCTGCACCACATAGCTGTGGCGGAGCGCGTCGATCGCGGCCTGAAGCCGCCGCGCCTCCTCGCGCAGCACCCGGGCGGTGCGCGCGGCGATCGCTGCGACCCAGATGACGGCGACGGGCAGAAGAACCGCGATCAGGGTGATGACGAAACGGGTCGGGTCGAAGGTGACATGGCCGTCCTCGCCCGCGAAGACGAACAGCACCACCGCCCCGAGCCACAGCACCGTGAGAACCGAGGCGGCCAGTTCGATGGCGGTGAAGCGTGGTCGTCGCTCCCGCCTGAACAGGAGCCCCATGTCGAGCGGCGGATCCTCGTGCTGGCGCCGTGTCATGCCATCCCCGTCTCCGGCCGCGTTGCACCCTTCCGGGGCAGGATGTCTGCCGTCGGGAACGGCCGGTCGGTTCAGATATACTCGACCTTGAGGATTTCGTAAGAGCGAATTCCGCCCGGCGTGCGCACCTCGACGCTGTCTCCTTCCTCCTTGCCGATCAGGGCGCGAGCAAGGGGGGATTTCAGGTTGAGCTTGCCGCGCTCGAGATCGGCCTCGGCCTCGCCCACGATCTGGTAGGTCTTCTCCTCGTCGGTTTCTTCGTCGACAATGGTGACGGTGGCGCCGAACTTGATCGGCCCCGAGAGGCGGGAGACGTCGATCACCTCGGCCCGCGAGAGAATGGCCTCGAGCTCCTTTATCCGCCCCTCGATGAAGCTCTGCTTCTCGCGGGCGGCATGGTATTCGGCGTTTTCCGACAGATCGCCATGCTCGCGGGCTTCGGCAATGGCGCGGATGACGGCGGGCCGTTCCTCGCTCTTGAGCCGCTTGAGCTCTTCCTCGAGGGCGGCGTAGCCCTCGCGGGTGATCGGTATCTTGTCCATCTCTCGTCCTGCCTGACAGGTTTCGCCAAGGGGCATTCCGGCCGCCGCGCGGCCCCGCCGGGCATGCGGGCCCGGGCCGCCTTGCCGCGACGCCGTTTCGAAAGCCGGATAAAGCCCGTGCCGCCTCGCCGAGTCAAGGGGGCGTCGGGGTGCAGGGGCAGCTCCGCCGATCGGAACCGGGGCCCGCCCGCAGCGACGCAACGTCCGCTGCACCGCGGCGATTGACCGGCGGAGGCGGGGCGGCTAGACCTGACGGAAACGTCAACTGCCGTAATCCGTCAGCCCGGGGAGCCTCAGATGAGCGAAGAGATCGAGCGCGAGACGATGGAATTCGACGTGGTGATCGTGGGAGCCGGCCCGGCGGGGCTTTCGGCCGCGATCCGCATCAAGCAGCTCGACCCGGATCTTTCGGTGGTGGTGCTCGAGAAGGGCTCCGAGGTCGGCGCGCACATCCTCTCGGGAGCGGTGCTCGACCCGATCGGCCTCGATGCCCTCATCCCCGACTGGAAGGAGAAGGGCGCGCCCGTCACCGTGCCGGTGAAGGAGGATCGCTTCTACATTCTCGGCGAGGCGGGGCAGATGCGCATTCCCAACTGGCCGATGCCGCCGCTGATGAACAATCACGGCAACTACATCGTCTCGATGGCCAATGTCTGCCGCTGGATGGCCGAGCAGGCCGAGGCGCTCGGGGTCGAGATCTTTCCCGGCATGTCCTGCAACACGCTGGTCTGGCGCGAGGACGGGTCGCTCCACGGTGTGGTGGCCGGCGAATTCGGCCTCGGGAAGGACGGCACCCCGGGGCCGGGATACGAGCCCGGCGTCAACGTGGTCGGCAGGTATGTGCTTCTGGCCGAAGGCGCACGGGGCAATCTCTCGAAGCAGCTCATCGCCCGTTTCGGGCTCGACAAGGACAGCGACGTGCCGAAATTCGGCCTCGGCATGAAGGAAATCTGGGAAGTGAAGCCCGAAAACCACCGCGAGGGCCTCGTCATCCACACGATGGGCTGGCCGCTCGGCAGGAACGCCGGTGGCGGCGGCTTCATATACCACCTCAACAACAACCAGGTGTTCGTCGGCTTCGTCGTTCATCTCAACTACGAGAACCCGCACCTGTTTCCCTACATGGAGTTCCAGCGTTGGAAACATCACCCGCTGGTGGCGAAGATGCTCGAGGGCGGCAAGCGGGTGGCCTACGGGGCGCGGGCGCTCTCCGAAGGCGGCTGGCAGTCGATCCCGAAGGTGGTGTTCCCGGGCGGCGCCCTCATCGGCTGCGCCGCGGGGCTGGTGAACGTGCCGCGGATCAAGGGCAATCACAATGCCATGCTCTCGGGCAAGATGGCGGCCGAGGCGGTCGTCGAGGCGATCCGCGCCGGCCGCGAGGGCGACGAGCTGACCGCATACGAAACCGCGCTGCGTACCGGGCCGGTGGCGAAGGATCTCAAGCCCGTGCGCAACGTCAAGCCGCTCTGGTCGCGTTTCGGCATGTGGGCGTCGCTCGCTCTCGGCGGGCTCGACATGTGGGTGGCGAGCCTGTTCGGGGTCAACCTCTTCGGAACGCTGCGCCACGGCAAGACCGACGCCGCCGCCACCGGCAAGGCGGCCGACCATCCCAGGATCGACTATCCCCGGCCCGACGGCACGCTCAGCTTCGACCGGCTGACCAATGTCGCCTATTCCTTCACCAATCACGACGAGAGCCAGCCGAGTCATCTCAGGCTCAAGGACCCGGACGTGCCGATCAGGGTCAATCTGCCGCTCTATGACGAGCCGGCGCAACGCTACTGCCCGGCCGGTGTCTATGAGGTGGTCGAGGAAGGCGAGGTTCCGACCTTCGTCGTCAACTTCCAGAACTGCGTCCACTGCAAGACCTGCGACATCAAGGATCCGAGCCAGAACATCGTCTGGACCTGTCCGCAGGGGGGGGACGGGCCGAATTATCCCAACATGTGAAGGCGGTGGTGGCCGCGCCCGCGGAGGGGCGAAGCCGGCCGCACGAGGCCGCTCGGGATGCGCAGCGCGTGCCCACTGCGCGAAGAGCTGCCCGCAGGCAGTGGTTGCCGATGGGGCGACGCCGACGAGAACCACCGCCCGAGCGGACTGTTCGGCGGTGGTCGTCGCCGATACGACACGCGACGGCACGGCCCCATCCGCCAGAGCCGGCCCCTCCGCCGGTGCCGTGCGGCCGGAATGCGCGGAAGGGCCGAAGGTGGCGCCGGCAGGCCGTCAGCGGATGCCGTTGGCCTGCTGCAATTCGCGGATGTAGCGGATGACGAGCCGGACCTCGCCTTCGGTGATCGCCTCGACCGGCGGCATGTTGCCGAAGCGCCAGTGATGGGCCTGAACGCCGTTTTTCGCAGCCAGCAGGAAGGCGATGTCGGCATGATGGGCGGGGCGGTAGATCTGATGGACGAGCGGCGGCGCCACCCCCGCCTGCCCGGCGGCATTCCGGCCGTGGCAGCTGGCGCACTTGGCTTCGAAGACACGCCGGCCCATCTCGGCCTGGGGCGAGAAGCTTTCGGGCAGTTTCACCTCGGCAAGAGGCGCCCCCGGCTCGGTGGCGTTGGCCGCCGCGTCGCCCGTTGCCGGTGCGGAGCGGCCGGCATTTTCGGGCGGCGTGGCGCTCTGCCAGATGGCCCATCCGCCGACCCCGAACACCACCACCGCCGCTACGAGAAGCCAGGTCCTGTTCATCTGAGCGCTCTCCCGATGTCGCGGTTTCCGGCATGCCCGCCCTGACGCAGGCAGATGCTTCACGGCCCGGATCATTGCATGGAAGCGCGCTCCTGTCGCCTCCCGCCCGGCGGAGATGCGGTGACAAATGCGTGAGCGGTGCCCGACTCCGGGAACGCCGTCCCCGCGCCTGCCGAACGGCGAAAGCGCCGGTCCATGCAATGAGCGCCGGTTTAGGGGGGAGGTGGTACCGCCTCCTGGATTCGAACCAGGGACCCCCAGATCCACAATCTGGTGCTCTAACCAACTGAGCTAAGGCGGCACGCGCAGCCCCATTATCGCCCCGGGCGGGCGATTGCAAGAGCCCCTGTCGGCTCCGTCTCTTCCCTTGTCATCTCCGGGATGCTGGGCCAGATTGCGATGGACGGGGAAGACCGGGGGCCGAGGCATGGGCATAGACAGGGAAAGCGATATCGTCGCCAATCTCCAGATCGGGCCGACGACGCTCGGGATGGTGCGGATCTATGTCGAGGGGGAAGGGGTCGAGCTGCCGCTCGATTTCGAACCGGACGAGGCCGAGGAGATCGCCGAGGAAATCCGCGCCGCCGCCGCCGCCGCCCGCCGCATCGCCGAGAGCGCGGCGAACGCGCCCCGCAAGCCGCGCCGCAGGAAGTAGCCGCGGCGTATGCCCCGGAGAACCGGCTGGAGCGGACCGGTTTCGGGACGCGAGGAGCCGCCGAAGGAGGCGTTCCGGGCCGGGGTGTAATCGCTTCCGGCAATCCGGAAGCCGGCGCGGGGATGGGGCGGTCCCTTTCGGCGAGAAGACGGCCGATCTGCGCTCTTCGGCATTCATCAACGCTACGGCAGGGCCCTTCCCGGGTTCGCGAAGGAACCGCGCGGCCTTGTCGGCATCGCGCGGGGCGACGGCCACACCGCAGCTCGACATGCGTCGGTGACTGTAATCGACATACACCAGGCCGTGTGGACGCATTTTATCCAGATGAATGCGCGGACGAGAGCGAGCATTGAAGCGGAATTGGCAGCGGTTTTCTCACAGCGCAGGGCAATTCTCTTGAACCGTTCGATTTTCCCGAACAGCTGCTCGATGCGTGCTCGCCCCCGGTAGAGAGCCTTTGGAAAATGTCTTTGGGGATTTTTCGCATTCTTCCGCTGCGGAATGACAGGGATGGCCCCTCTGTTGCGTGCCGCCTGGCGGTTTGCGTGACTGTCATACCCCTTGTCGGCCACAACAGCTCGCGGCGCGGGACACAGAGAGGCATCGAGCAGTGGCTCGAAGAAAGGCGCGTCGTTCTGCTCGCTGCCAGTGAGCAAAAAGGCCAGCGGCAGGCCCCGATGATCGCACTTCAGGTGGATTTTCGTGGAGAACCCGCCGCGTGAGCGGCCAAGCGCCTGTCCGAGCTGCCCCCTTTTGCACCCGCCGCAGAAACGTGGGCACGAACAATCGAGGTATCAAACATTTGCACCAGATGAGCGCTGTCGCTGGCGGCTGCCGGCAATTCGAAGAAATCTTCGAAAACCTCGGCCTTCGATAGTCGGCAAAAGCGCTTCCGGACACCGTTCCACGGGCCGAAGCGCTCCGGCAATGCCCGCCAGGGGATGTTGTGCGTTGCAAATAGTGCAACGCCTCCGGAAACAGACGGTCATCCCGCGCCTTGCGGCCTCGGCGTGGCAGACATTGGCGAAACAGCCCGACCGCCAGCTCCCGGTCCTGCTCCGCCATGTGCGTGCTCATGGATGCCACCTCCCTTGCAGATGAAAGCGGATGGCATCCTGTGAATCACATGTGTGCTCCCTTGAGAATCCTTCTCCTTTCACCCGAGTCATTTCGTCCACATGGCCTGGGAGCGCCCCTCTTGCGCATCGCTCCGAGTCGCGTTAAGCACCCGGGATGCAAGGCCTTCGGCGAGTTGGCGGAGTGGTTACGCAGCGGATTGCAAATCCGTTTACGCCGGTTCGATTCCGGCACTCGCCTCCAGACATTTCAAAAGGTTGGCGGACAGGTGGCGCGCAAACGCCAGAACACCCCACGGCTTGGAACGGTCTCCCGGCCGTTGAATACGGTTCATCCAGTCGCCTTCACAGCACCCGCCAGAGCACCCCGCCTCGCTCGGGATGACCGTCACCTGTGCATGTCCCAACGCCCACCCGCGCATCCCGCCGGCGTTCGCGACAACCGTTCCGCCGACTCTCGCGCAGCGGCGCCCGCTGCCCGTGCCCGGCCCACACAGGGTGGAGACGGCGCTGCCTGTCAGCCGCTCGGATGCGTCACGGATCCTGCAACCCTCAGACGGACGAAGAAACACGGGGGCCGCCTCACGCGCCACAAGCGGGAGAACTATTGAAGCCGCTGCGCCAACACCGAAGCGGAGCAAGCCTCAAAGCTGATCCCCAAACGTTCCTTTCGGGAGCGCCCCATGGGCGCATCGGCAGGGTCTGCGTCCAGAATCCACCCACCGCCAGGCACATAGTGAAGCAACCAGGATACGCCGATATGGGGTGCCGCCGCTCTTGACCGCGGCCTTTGCCGGTGGCAGGTTCGATCATGACCAGCGCTGTCAAGGCGGACCCTGCCATGCCTGAGGGCATGTACGCGGGACCGGGCGCCACCCGGGGCGCTGGTCGCCTTTGCCCTGCCTGCCGGCACACCTCCCCGAAGCGGACCCGCTCCACTTCAGCCGATCCGCTTGCCGCTTTCGTCAATGCGGTATCGGTCGACGAGGTTGCCGCCCGCGTCAAGCTCGATCACCTCCCCCACGAACTCGCCGACATCGCTCATGCGGGCGAGCAGGGCACGGTCGCCCTCGAAAAGGCCGCTCTCGTCCTCGACGTTGTCCGGGTCGATCTCGCCGCGGGCGATGGCCTCTTCCCGGGCGCGCTCGATCATGGCCGTTGCCGCCTCGAATCGTGCCCGATCTTCATCACTGAGCGGTTCACGCTTTCTGCGCCGATCCTCGATGACCGTGTGGCCGGTAGTCCAGCGGGTGATCTTCACGACTGTTTCAGCCATATCGTCGCGCCCCATCTGGTCCGTATCACATGATCTACCATGAGCCCGACGGCGGGATCGAACAGAATTATCATCCTGTTCCGGACAGGCCGACAGCGGGTCGCCCTGATGGGGGTCCGAGGAATGGTGTACTTTGTTCTTCGGCCTTGGCATGGCCGCAGTTGCAGGGCGGCGATTTTCGCGGGTCCATGGGGGCAGTGTCGCAGATGGCGGCGACGGTTTCCAGCGTCATGTAGCGCCTTGCGATGACCCCCGCGTCATTCTGCTCGTGACCTGCCCCCGTCGGTTCATCCTCTCGAGGAAGGCGGCCTGCTCGGCGGTCAGCTCGATCGCCTTTTCGGCATTCTTCGCTTCCAGGGCCAGCCAACGGTCGTAACGGGTGCCCAGGTCGGCGTCGCTGAGGATCTTCCGGATCGTCACCGAGGACACGCCGATGCCCTCCAGCCGCAAGAGTGCCTCCAGCCGGTTGCAGCCCCGGGACGGGTGCTCCGCTGCCCGCGCCTTGATCTTTTCGACGGTCCCGGGGGTCGTCTGCGGGTGGCTCTGCCCGGCGGTCGATGCACGTCCCATTCGCTGGCCCCTTCCCGTCAATAGAATGGCGAGAAGTTGCGAGTACATTCGAGGATTCTTCGACAAAGAGGCCCCTTCCGCCGTCCCGGAGAGAGCGCTCTTCTCCCGACCCGAGAGACGAGGGTCAGCCCCAGAAGACGAGGATCAGCGGCAGGGAGACACCGAGGACGAGAAGTTCCAGCGGCAGGCCCATGCGCCAGTAATCGCCGAAGCGGTAGCCGCCGGGACCGAGGATCAGGGTGTTGTTCTTGTGGCCGATCGGGGTGAGAAAGGCGCAGGAGGCGGCCACCGCCACCCCCATCAGGAACGGATCGGCCGAAAGCCCCGACAGCCGCGCCATCTCGATGCCGACCGGGGCGGCGACGATGGTGGTGGCGGTGTTGTTGAGCACATCCGAAAGGCTCATCGTGACCACCATCAGGAGAAGGAGGGCGACCCAGGGCGGCTGCCCGGCGGCGAGATCGAGGAGCCCCCGTGCGATCAGCTCCGTGCCGCCCACATGCTCGAGCGCGCCGCCGAGGGGAATCATCGCGCCGAGAAGCACCACCACCGGCCATTCGACATGGGCATAGAGCTCTCCGAGCGGCACGATTCGCAGGAGCGCATAGGCGACCACCACCAGACCGAGGGCGACAGCCATCGAGGTGACGCCGAACGAGGCCGCGAGCACGCCGGCCGTGAAGATCGCCACCGACACGGGAGCCAGCTCGTTGCGGGTGACGGGGGTGCGGCGCCCCGCGAGCGGCAGCACGCCGAGCCAGTCGAGCACCTCCTCCTCGCGGTCTTCGGGGATGACCAGAAGCAGGAGATCGCCGGGCCGGATCGTCTCTTCCCGGATCCGCCCCTTCACCCGCTGTCCGTAACGGGCGATCCCGAGAAGCACCGCGCCCTTGCGCCAGGCCAGACCGATCCGCCGCGCGCTCCGATCGACGATCCGCGCCTCTGCCGGCACGACCGCCTCGACCAGGCCGAGCCCGGCCGTGCCTTCGCTGCCGGGCCGTTCCCGATGGGGCGGAACCTCGAATTCGAGGCCGAGCGTGCCGCGGAACTCGTCGATGGCCTCTGGCCGCCCCTCGATCAGCAGCACGTCCCCCGGCGAGATCCGCCGCCGCTGCCGGCTTGCCGGGATCCGGCGCTTCCCCCGTCGCAGTCCAAGAACGACGACATCGGCCCTGCCCGCCTCTTCCTCGAGTTCGGCAAGGCGGCGCCCCGCAAGATCGCTCGCTCCGGGCACCTTCAGTTCGGCGATGTAGAGGGCAAGCGCCTCTTCCGTCCTTTCGTCTCCCGTTCCCTTCGGGATCAGCCGCCAGCCGACAAGGGCGATGAAGAGAAGTCCGGCCAGCGCCGTCAGCCCACCCACCGGCGCGAAGTCGAACATGCCGTAGGGCGCGCCCAGCGCTTCGGCCCGGATCGAGGCGATGATGATGTTGGGGGGCGTGCCGATCATGGTGGCCATGCCTCCGAGGATGGTGGCGAAGGAGAGCGCCATCAGCGTGGTCCGCGGTGAACGGCCGGCCTTCTTCGCCGTCTCGACATCCACCGGCATGAGCAGTGCCAGGGCGGCGACATTGTTCATGAAGGCCGAGATCACCGCGCCGACCCCGCCGAGAATGGCGATATGGACCGGCACGGGGCGTGCAGGGTCGATCAGCTTGCGCGTGATGAGCTGCACCACGCCCGAGCGCACGAGACCGGCCGAAACCACCAGCACCAGCGCAACGATGATGGTCGCCGGATGGCCGAAGCCCTCGAAGGCGGCCTTCTCGGGCACGAGGCCGAGAAGCACCGCCGCGAGGAGAGCGGCGAAGGCCACGAGATCGTAGCGCCACCGCCCCCACAGGAGCAGGACGAAGACGGCGCCGAAGAGCGCGAAGAGCAGGATCTGATCGGTCGTCATGTCGCCACGATAGCGGCTTTGGCGGAACATGCCAGCATCTGCGTGCACCGACGGTGCGCCCCGACCGCCTCCAGGTCCGCAGATCTTCAGCCGAGCAGCACCGGCACCAGCGAGACCACGAGGAGGACGGCCATGATCCGGTTGAATGGAATGCGCCGCGGACCGGAGAGCCAACGGCCGATCTGCACGCCGAGCGCGGTCCAGGCCAGTGCCAACGGCATGACAAGCGCGGCATAGGTCAGCGTGACGACGACGGTGCCGATCATATCGTGGTTCGGCACATAGGTCGTGAGGGCGGCCAGCGCCATCGCCCAGCCCTTGGGATTGACCCACTGGAAGGCGAGGGCTTCGAGAAAGCGCAACGGCCGCTGACGCAGGACGCCTTTCGGCCCGCCCCGGCCCTCGAGGGCGGCATCGGGCGCCGGAGGCGGAGCGGTGGCGATGCGCCAGGCGAGGTGCAGGATGAAGCCGAAGGCCAGCAGCCCCAGCACCTTCTCGAGGAGAGGCAGGGCGGCGAGCAGCCGGGCAAGACCAAGCCCCGTCAGGAAGACGAGCAGGGCGAAGCCGAAAGCGATGCCGAGCATGTGCGGCACGGTCCGCCGCACCCCGTGATTGGCCCCCGAGGCGACCAGCATGAGGTTGTTCGGCCCCGGCGTGGCCGACGCAACAAAGGCGAAAAACAGAAAGCCGACATAATGCTCGAAGGTCATGGCGCTCGAGGAGACGAAAGACGGAAAGCGGCAGCGCCGCGGGTGGCGAACGCTGGCACGACGGAACCGAAAGGTCAATCTCCCTGACGCAGGGCCGTGCGCACCGGCTGCCGGGTCGCCACCTTGCGCCGCTCGCCCCGCGCGGCTATGGAAACGCTGATCCGCAACACATGAGGAACGACATGGCAGGCCACTCCAAATGGGCGAACATCCAGCACCGCAAGAGCCGGCAGGATGCGGCCCGGTCGAAGCTGTTTTCCAAGCTGGCGCGGGAGATTTCCGTGGCGGCCAAGATGGGCGATCCCGACCCCGAGAAGAACCCCCGCCTGCGGTTGGCGATCAAGGAAGCGAAGGCGGCTTCCGTGCCGAAGGACGTGATCCAGCGCGCGATCAACAAGGGAGCGGGCGGCGAGGCCGACAATCTCGAGGAAATCCGCTACGAGGGCTACGGCCCGGGCGGCGTGGCATTCATCGTCGAGGCGATGACCGACAACCGCAACCGGACGGCCTCCTCGGTCAGGTCGATCTTCTCCAAGCACGGCGGCAATCTCGCCGAGACCGGCGCCGTCTCCCACATGTTCAACCGGCGCGGCCAGATCGTCTATCCGCTCGGCGTGGGGGATTACGACACCGTTCTCGAGGCGGCGATCGAGGCCGGAGCCGAAGATGTCGAGGCCACGGATGACGGATACATCATCTGGACCGCCGCCACCGATCTCGCGGCCGTCTCGAACGCTCTCGAGGAGCGGCTCGGCCCGGCCCAGAGCACCAGGCTCGTCTGGGATCCGCAGGTGACCGTCGAGCTCGATCTGGAGGGGGCCGAGAAGATCATGCGGCTCGTGGAAGCCCTCGAGAACGACGACGACGTGCAAACCGTCACCACCAACATCGAGGTTTCCGACGAGGTGATGGCCCGGCTCGCCGCCGGCTGACGGACCTGCGCACGCCCGGCCTGCGGTGGGCTGCCGGGTGGGGACAGACGCCGTGGAAGGGGGGGCCGTGGTGCTCGATGCCCTCATGGCAGGATATGCCGTCGCGCTGTCGCTGATCGCCGCGATCGGAGCGCAGAACGTGTTCGTGCTGCGCCAGGGGCTGCGACGCGAACATGTGCCGTGGGTCGTGCTTTTCTGTGCGGCGTCGGATGCGATCCTGATCTCTGCCGGCGTTGCAGGCTTCGGCGTGGTGATCGAAGAAGCGCCGAAGCTGGTCGAGACTCTGCGATGGCTCGGCGTGGCCTTTCTCGCCGTCTATGGCGCGCTGCGCTTTCGCAGCGCCTGGCGCGGAGGCGCCCGTCTCGATCCGGCCACGGACGGGGAACAGCCACTCGTGCGGGTGCTCGCGGCGCTGGCCGCCATCACCTGGCTCAATCCCCATGTCTATCTCGACACGGTGGTGCTGATCGGAGCGGTCTCGACGAAATGGGGTGACAAGGCTCCGGTCTTCGGGGCCGGAGCGGTGCTGGCCTCGGCGAGCTTCTTTCTTGGCCTCGGCTTCGGGGCGCGGCTTCTCGCGCCGCTCTTCAGAAGACCTGCCGCATGGCGCGTGCTTGACACCCTCACCGGCATTCTCATGTGGGCAATCGCCTGTTCGCTCCTTCCCTGACCGCGCCCGGCCCTGCTTGCGCCCTGCCGTGGCCCGTGTCATCTGGACGCATGACATTTCCGCCGAAACCCCTGTCGGGCAATCTCAGAGGCGTGCTCTGGATGGTGCTGACGACGCTGCTTTTCGTCAGCCTCACCGGCACCGTGCGCTGGATCGGGCCGGTGCTGCCGGCGCCCGAGAGCGCCTTTCTGCGCTTCGTGCTCGGCATCGTCTTCCTGCTGCCGATGTTCGGCGAGATGCTCCGCGTCAGCTTCGATCGAAGGCTTTTCCGCCTGTTGCTCGTCCGATCGGCCGTCCATGCGGTGGCGGTGATGCTGTGGTTCTTCGCCATGGCCCGGATCCCGATCGCCGAGGTGGTGGCCATCGGTTATCTGACGCCGGTCTTCGTCTCGATCGGAGCGGCGCTCTTTCTCGGGGAAAGAATGGCACTGCGGCGCATGGCAGCGGTGTTCGTGGCCTTCCTTGGCGCTCTCGTCATCCTCCGGCCGGGCTTTCGCGAACTCGGCCTCGGCCATGCGGCGCAGCTTCTCTCGGCTCCCTTCTTCGCCATGTCCTACCTCGTCGCCAAGCGACTGAGCGGCGAGGTGGCGCCCTCGGTGATCGTTGGCTGGATGTCGCTGATCGTGCCGCTCTTCCTGGCGCCCCCGGCCATCGCCCAGTGGGTGACGCCGGGAATGCGCGAGATCCTCGGGTTGATGCTGGTGGCCGCCTTCGGCACGGCCGGACATTACGCCATGACGCGGGCCTTCCGGGCGGCGCCCGTCACCATCACCCAGCCGGTGGTGTTCCTGCAGCTCGTCTGGGCGACGCTTCTCGGCCATTACGTCTTCGACGAACCGGTGGATGGCTGGGTGATCGCCGGCGGGGCGATGATCGTTGCCGCCGTCAGCTTCATCTCTCTGCGCGAGGCGATGCGTTCGCGCCGCCCGCCGACACCGCCGGCCCCGGCCCCGAAGCTCTGACGTTTCACCGTCTGCCGCAGGTCGTGATAACATGGGCGCGTCTTCGGGAGAGGAGGAAAGATCATGCCGGGAAAGGGCCTGTCTTGCGCGCGTCGCGCTTTCCTTTCGCTTTGCGCCACCTTTCTGCTGACGGGCGCGGCGGCGGCCGGCGAGCGGCTGTTGCCGGCGTTGTTCGATGTCGTCGGGGTGGCGGAGAACGACGTGCTCAACATGCGGCGCGGGCCGAGCGCCGCCACGCCGGTCGTCGGGGCGCTGGCGCCGGATGCTAAGGGGATCGAGGTGGTCGGCACGGCTCGGGGCGGCCGCTGGGGGCTGGTGCGGAACGGGGAAGGCGCGGCCTGGGTGGCGATGCGGTATCTGCGCCGGCAGCCGGGGCAGAACGACGAAGCCGTGCCCGCCTTCCTGCGCTGCAGCGGCTCCGAACCCTTCTGGACGCTCGATCTCGAAGGCGAAACGGCGCGTTTCGCAACCTTGAACGGTGGGGCGTTTTCCCTTGGGCGACTGTGGGACGGGCCGCCGGCCGGGCGGCCGGCGCAAGTGCTCGGCCTGCGTCTCGAGGGGGCGGGAAACGGCCTTGCTGCCGTGCTGCGGCGCGAGGCCTGTTCCGACGGAATGAGCGACATCCCCTACGGTCTCTCGATCGCCGCCATCACTTCCGGGACGATGGGGGCGCAGCTGTTCACGGGCTGCTGTTCCCTGCGCTGAGCGAGAAGGGCGGACCGCCCGACCGGGCGCCTGCCCGATCACCGGGCGAGCCCGTGCACCACCTGCTCCCTGTCAACCCGGCGTCTGCGGTTGCCCGGGATAGCGCATGGGGGCCACCACGCCGCCCCTGATCGCGGAACAGAGGATCCGGCACGAGCGCGACGAGAGGGCCGGACGGTTCCTCGTGTCTTGCGGAAGGGGCAGCCGTCGGATTTCCCCGGTTTCGGAGGCGGCAGCCCCGAAGGGCGGATCGGGCCGCGATGCGCCTTCCTCCGCCTGCCACGCAAGCCGCTCAGCCTTCCTCCCGCGCCGGGTGCAGGAGGCGGTTCATCACCCCGGCCGGGGTGATGCGGCCGAGCGGAGCGCCGTCGCCGACGACGAGAAGGGCATCGGTGCCACCGCTCATCCGCGCCATCACCTCCGCAAGGGGCGTGCCGGGGGCGACGGGGGCGCCCCTCTCCTCCGGCGAAGGCCCTTCCGGCGGAAGCGGCTCCATCACGTCGGCCGCCGTCAGCACGCCGAGCGGGTTCATGTGGGCGACGAAATCGGCGACATATTCGTTCGCGGGGCGGGTGTAGATTTCGGCCGGAGTGCCGCTCTGAACGATCCGCCCGCCTTCCATGATGGCGATGCGGTCGCCGAGACGGAAGGCCTCGTCGAGATCGTGGCTGACGAAGATGATCGTGCGCCTGAGCTGTTCCTGCAATCCGAGAAGCTCGTCCTGAAGCCGCACCCGGATCAGCGGATCGAGCGCGGAGAAAGGCTCGTCCATCAGGAGGATCGGCGCTTCGGTGGCGAAGGCCCGTGCAAGGCCGACCCGCTGCTGCATGCCGCCCGAAAGCTCCGCCACCTTGCGGTCGGCCCAGTCCTCGAGGCCGACGAGGGCGAGCTGGGCCCTTACCCGCTCGCGCCGCTCGTGCCTGTCCACCCCCCCGATCTCGAGGCCGAGACCGACATTCTCCGCCACCGTCCGCCACGGCAGGAGGCCGAACTGCTGGAAGACCATGGCAACGTGTCTGAGCCGCAACCGGCGCAGCGTGGCGGCGTCGGCCCGCGTCACGTCCACATGGCGCTCCCCGTTCCAGACCTGCACGCGGCCGCGGGTGACGGGGTTGAGCCCGTTCACCGCCCGCAGAAGGGTGGACTTGCCCGAACCCGACAGCCCCATGAGCACGACGATCTCGCCGATCTTCACCTCGAGCGAACAGTCGTGCACTCCCAGAACCTGGCCGGTGCGGCGCTGGATCTCGCCACGCTCGAGCCCCTGATCCATCAGCGGCAGGGCCTTTTCGGGTTCGGGGCCGAAGACGATCGACACCCTGTCGAAGACGACGGCCCGGTTTTCCTCGCTCATGGCGGCTCTTCTCCTCTCAGCCCTGCCGACGGCGCAGCATCCGGTCGAGCAGGATGGCGACGACGACGATCACGAAGCCCGATTCGAAACCGAGCGCGGTGTTGACCGAGTTGAGCGCCCGCACCACCGGCACGCCGAGCCCGTCGGCACCGACGAGGGCGGCGATCACGACCATCGAGAGCGACAGCATGATCGTCTGGTTGAGGCCGGTCATGATCTGCGGCATCGCCCAGGGCAGTTCGACCTTGATCAGAAGCTGGAAGGGGGTGGCGCCGAAGGCGATGGCGGCTTCGCGCAGGTGTTCCGGTGTCGAGGAGACGCCCAGATGCGTGAGCCGGATCGGCGCCGGCAGAACGAAGATCACCGTCGCGATCAGCCCCGGCACCATGCCGATACCGAAGAAGACGATGGCGGGAATGAGATAGACGAAGGTCGGCAGGGTCTGCATCAGATCGAGTACCGGCGCCATCGCCATGTGGAGCCGCGGCCGGTGAGCGGCGGCGATGCCGAGGGGCACGCCAAGCGCCATGCACACCACGCAGGAGGCGAGCACCAGCGTCAGGCTCTCGGTGGTTTCCTCCCAGTAGCCCTGGTTGAGGATGAAGAGGAACCCCAGGACCACCAGCGACACCGTCTTCCAGCTGCGCTGGATGACCCAGGCGATGAGGGCGAAGACGGCGATGACGACGAGGGGCGGCGGTGCCTGGAACAGCCAGAGGATGGCGTCGATCAACGCCTCGAGCCCCTCGGAGAGCGCGTCGAAGAACCAGGCGGCGTTGCCCTGGAGCCAGTCGAACATGTCGGCCGCGGCCCGGCCGACGGGAATTTTCCATTCGGTGATCCAGTCGATCATGTCGGGTTCCTGTCGCCTGCAGGATCGCTGCCCGCCGGGGAGGTCGGGCATGGACGGCCCCGGCACGCGGTGCGGCGCGCCGGGGCCGGGTCTTCCGGCCGCTTGCTGCCGTCGGCCCGCTGCATCCCGATCTACATGATGCCGAGGGCCTTCTTCACGGCGGCAAGCCCGTCGCTGCCGTCACGGGTCTTCACGCCCGCAAGCCACTCGTCAAGCATTTCGGGATGGTCCCTGAGCCATTTCCGCGCAGCTTTCTTCGGGTCCATGCCCTCGTCGAGGATCATGCCCATGATCTCGTTCTCCATCTGCAGCGTGAAGCGCAGCTGCTTGAGGAAGCGCCCGAGATTGGGGCACTCCTCCGCCAGCCCCTTGCGGGTGACGGTATAGACGGTGGCGCCGCCATAGTTCGGCCCGAACCAGTCATCCCCGCCCGAAAGGTAGGTGATCTCGAAATTGGCGTTCATCGGATGGGGCTCCCAGGCGAGAAAGACGATCGGCTCGCCCTTGCGGGTGGCCCGTTTCACCTGGGCCAGCATCCCCTGCTCGGAGCTCTCGACGAGCTTGAAGCCCTTGAGGCCGAAGGCATCCTCGTCGATCATCTTCATGATCAGCTGGTTGCCGTCGTTGCCCGGTTCGATGCCGTAGATCCTGCCGCCGAGTTCCTTGCGGTGCTTCGCGATGTCGGCGAAGTCGCGAATGCCGAGAGCGGCTCCGTACTTGTTGGTCGCCAGGGTGTATTTCGCCCCTTCGAGATTGACGCCGATGATGTCCAGCTGCCCCTTGTCGCGATAGGGAGCGATGATCGGCTCCATGGTCGGCATCCAGTTGCCGAGGAACACGTCCACATCGCCCGAAGCGAGCGACGAGAAGGTCACCGGCACCGACAGCACCTTCACGTCGGTCTTGTAACCGAGCGCCTCGAGCACGCTCGTGGTGGCGGCAGTCGTGGCGGTGATGTCGGTCCAGCCGACGTCGGAGAACACCACCTTGTCGCATCCGGCGTCGATTTCGGCCATGGCCGGCAGGGACATGGCGAATGCCGCCCCAAGGGCGGCGAGGATGGTCTTCACGGGTTTCATTTCCTCTCTCCCTGTCAGTGCAGTTATTGATTGACGAGTCAATCAATTCACGATTAGCTGCCGTCAGGCAAGAAGATTCTGCCCTCGGAGCGGCATGGGGACAGATTGTCAGGCAATCGAGGTCGGGGCAAATGGTCAGGCGAAAGGCGGAGGCGGAGCGGCGCGAGGCGATCATCGCCGCCACCATCGAGGAGATCGGTGCACGGGGCACGCTCGATGTCACCGTTTCCCAGATCGCCCGGCGGGCGCGGATATCGCCGGCGCTGGCGCATCACTATTTCGGTTCGAAGGAGAGTCTTCTTCTCGCGGCGATGCGCCAGATCCTGCGCGATTACGGCGCCGCGGTGCGCCGCGAGCTGGCGCGTGCCGGGAGGCCGCGGACGCGCCTCTCGGCCATCATCCGCGCTTCCTTCGGTCCCGAACATTTCCGCCCCGGCAAGGTGGCGGCGTGGCTCAACTTCTATGTGCTCGCCCGGTCGAACCCGGCGGCCGCGGCCCTTCTGGCGCTTTACCACCGCCGGCTCAGATCGAACCTGCTGCATGATCTGCGCCCCCTGACGGCGGAAGACGCGCCCGCGGCGGCCGATCTCATTGCCGCCCTCATCGACGGGCTCTATCTGCGTCAGGCTCTCGGACCGGGAGAGATCGACCCGGGGGCGGCCATCGCCCTGATCGAGGCCGAGATCGACCGGCTGACGGCCGCTCCGCCCGCTCTCGCATCCACGCTTGCGCCCCCGCTCGCGAAGGAGACGTCCGATGGCTGATCTGCCGATCGACCCGCAGCCGCGGGCAAGCCACTTCATCGCCGGCGAATGGGTCGAGGATCGCACCGGCGCGCCGATCCCCCTCGTCTATCCCGCGACGGGAGAGGTGATCGGCACGGTGCACGAAGCCACGCCGGCCCTCGTCGATCGGGCGCTCGAAACGGCCCGCGAAGCCCAGCGCGGCTGGGCCGCCACCCCGATTGCCGAACGCGGGCGCATCCTGCGGCGGGCGGCGCGGATCATCCGTGAACGCAACCGCGAGCTTTCGATCCTCGAGACCATCGACACCGGCAAGCCGATTCGCGAAACCCTCGTTGCCGACGCCGCTTCGGGGGCCGACGCGCTCGACTTCTTCGGGTCGATCGCGCCGGGCATCCGTGGCGAGCAGATCCCGCTCGAGGGGGGCGATCTTGCCTACACGCTGCGGGTGCCGCTCGGGGTCTGCGTCGGCATCGGCGCATGGAACTATCCGACGCAGATCGCCTGCTGGAAGGCGGCCCCGGCGCTGGTGATGGGCAACGCCATGGTCTTCAAGCCCTCCGAGCTCACCCCGCTCGGCGCCCTGCAGCTTGCGGCGATCCTGCATGAAGCCGGCCTGCCGCCCGGCGTGTTCAACGTGGTGCAGGGGGCGGGGGCCGTGGGTGCGGCGCTCGTCGCCGATCCGCGCGTGGCCAAGGTGTCGCTCACGGGCTCCGTCGCGACCGGGCGCAAGGTCTATGCCCGGGCGGCCGAAGGGATCCGCCATGTGACGCTCGAGCTCGGGGGCAAGTCGCCGCTGATCGTCTTCGCCGATGCCGATCTCGACCGGGCGGTGAGCGGCGCCATTCTCGGCAATTTCTATTCCTCGGGGCAGATCTGCTCGAACGGCACCCGCGTCTTCGTCGAGAAACCGGTGCGCGAAGCCTTCGTCGAGCGGCTCGTCGAGCGGCTCGAACGCGGCGTGGTGATGGGCGATCCGCTCGACGAGCGCACCAATTTCGGGCCGCTGATCTCCGAGGTGCAGATGGAGAAGGTGCTGGCCGACATCCGCCGCGGCACCGGGGAGGGCGCCCGTCTCGTGATCGGAGGGCACAGGGCCGAGCGCCCCGGTTTCTTCGTCGAGCCGACCGTGTTCGACCAGGTGTCCGACACCATGCACATCGCCCGCGAGGAGATCTTCGGCCCGGTGCTTTCGGTGCTGGAATTCGAGGACGAGGAGGAGGTCGTCCGCCGCGCCAACGCCTCGCCCTACGGCCTTGCAGGGGGGGTCTTCACCCGTGATCTGGCCCGGGCGCACCGCATGGCCGAAAGGGTCGAGGCCGGAACCTTCTGGATCAACGGCTACAACCTCACGCCGGTGGAGATGCCCTTCGGCGGCTCGAAGCTTTCGGGGATCGGCCGCGAAAACGGCTGGGCGGCGATCGACCATTACAGCGAGATCCGCGCCGTCCATGTCAGCACCGGGCCACTCGAGGCCCCCTACTGAAGCGGAAGGGGCCGATGGAAGCGGACTACATCATCGTCGGCGCCGGTTCGGCCGGCTGCGCACTCGCCTTTCGGCTGAGCGAGGCGGGCCGATCGGTGATCATCATCGAGCATGGCGGCTCCGATGCCGGCCCCTTCATCCGCATGCCGGGGGCGCTTTCCTTTCCGATGAACATGCCCCGCTATGACTGGGGCTATCGCACCGAGCCCGAGCCGCATCTGGGCGGGCGGCGGCTCGTCTGCCCGCGGGGCAAGGTGATCGGCGGCTCTTCATCGATCAACGGCATGGTCTATGTGCGGGGCCATCCGCTCGATTTCGAGCATTGGGCCGAGACGGGCGCGACGGGCTGGGGCCATGCCGACGTGCTGCCCTATTTCAGGAGGATGGAGAACTGGCATGGCGGCAAAAGCGCCTGGCGCGGCGACGGCGGGCCGCTCCATGTCACGCGGGGGCGGCTGGCGAACCCGCTCTTTCACGCCTTTCTCGAAGCCGGGCGGCAGGCGGGCTACGGCCTCACGGACGACTACAACGGCTACAGGCAGGAAGGTTTCGGCGCCACCGACATGACCATCTGGCGCGGTCGTCGCTGGTCGGCGGCCGACGCCTATCTGCGCCCGGCCCTCGCCAGTGGCCGTTGCCGGCTGGTGCGGGCCTTCGCCCGCAAGGTGGTGATCGAAGAGGGGCGAGCCCGCGGCGTCGAGATCGATCGCGGCGGGAGTCGGGAGGTGATCCACGCGCGACACGAGGTGATCCTGGCCGCCTCGGCGATCAACACGCCGAAACTGCTGATGCTTTCGGGCATCGGCCCGGCCGCCCATCTCGCCGCGCACGGCATCGGGGTGGTCGCGGACCGGCCCGGTGTCGGCGCCAACCTTCAGGACCATCTCGAGGTCTATGTCCAGTATGCCGCAACGGCGCCGGTGACGCTCTACCGCTACTGGAATCCGCTGGGAAAGGCCTGGGTCGGGCTGCAATGGTTGCTGACGCGCTCGGGGCCCGGAGCGTCCAACCAGTTCGAGACGGTGGCCTTCATCCGCTCGCGTGCCGGGGTGCGGTATCCCGATCTCCAGCTGCATTTCCTGCCTCTGGCCGTGCGTTACGACGGCCGGGCGGCGGTGAAGGGGCACGGCTTCCAGGCCCATGTCGGGCCGATGCGCTCCCCCTCCCGCGGCACCGTGCGGCTGCGGTCGGCCGATCCGCGCGTGCCGCCCGAGATCCGCTTCAACTACATGTCCACCGAGACGGACCGGCAGGACTTCCGCCGCGCGCTGCGGCTCGTGCGCGAGATCTTCGCCCAACCGGCCTTCGCGCGCTGGAAGGGCGCGGAGATCGCGCCGGGGGCCGATGTGCGGACCGACGACGAGATCGACGACTGGGTGCAGCAACATGTCGAGAGCGCCTTCCACCCCTGCGGCACCGCCCGCATGGGCGCGGCCGACGATCCCCTGGCGGTGGTCGATCCCGACTGCCGGGTGATCGGCGCCGAGGGGCTGCGCGTGGCCGACAGTTCGATCTTCCCCCGCATCACCAACGGCAACCTCAACGCACCTTCGATCATGGTCGGCGAGAAGGCGGCCGACCACATTCTCGGCCGCCGCCTCCCCCCCGATCCGCGCACATTCTGGACCGATCCACTCTGGCGGAAGCGCCAGCGGGAAGGTGCCGCTTGAGTTGTGACGGGCCGGTGTGCTTTCATGGGCGCGCCTTGGCATGAACACGGCAAGGCAATGGCAAGGTGCAGGGAGGTGGAGATGCGTCATTTCGGGATCATGTTCGTTGCGGTGACCATGACCATTGTGCTGGCTGCCGGCGACGCGGCGGCGGAGAAGTTCACGCGGGTCGGATCCGCCAGGACATTCAAGGGCCGGGTCGTGAACAAGGTGCTCGAAACACCGGTTTCCATGTTCATCATTCGCGGTGACGGCACGCTTGCCGGACAGGTGACGAAGGGGCCGATGGCCGGTTCGATCACCGGAAAGTGGAAATGGAAGAACGGCAGTTTCTGCCGCACCATCTTTCTCAACGGCAAGAGGGTCGACAACAAGTGCCAGGCGATTCTCATCAGCCGGGACAAGGTGATGTTCGTTGACAAGAAGGGGGCCGGCAACGGCACGCTTTTCAGCATGAAATGAGCAGCGCTCGCTTCCGTCGTCATTTTGGCGGATGGCTGGTGACAAGGGGGGCCGCCGTTCGGCCCCCCTTTCCTTTCGGGGGATCGTGAAAGAAGCGGCCACGGTTGCCAGCAGGGGGAGGGCGCGGCCCGCCACCTTTGCGGACATGATGGCCACCGGCTCACGCGGCGGCGCGACGAGTTGCCCCGCCCTCAGGCCACTTCCTCGAGATGCGCTTCGGGAACGACGCCGAGAGCGGCGCAGATGCGGCGGGTGAGTCCGGGGCGGTTGAGGGTGAAGAAGTGCAGCTGCGTCACCCCCTCCTCGAGAAGCCGCGTTGCAAGTTCGGTCGCGATCGTCACCGACAGAAGCTCGACCCGCTCCGGCCCCGCGGCCTCGGCCTTGCGGAAGGCGTCGTCCATCCAGCCCGGCAGTCTCGCGCCGCAGCGGGCGGCGAAACGCTTGACGCCGTCCCAGCTGCCGATCGGCAGGATGCCGGGGATGATCGGCCCGTCGATGCCCGCCGCCACCGCCCTGTCGCGGAAGCGGAGATAGGCATCGGTGTCGAAGAAGAACTGGGTGATGGCCGCCGAGGCGCCGGCATCGAACTTGCGCCTGAGCCAGTCGATGTTGCGGCCGATGTCGGGTTCTTCCGGGTGCCCCTCGGGATAGGCGCCGACGGCGATCTCGAAACGGCCCGTGGCCGCGAGCGCCTCGACGAGCTCGACCGAGTTGGCGAACCCGTCCGGATGGGGAACGAAGGGGCCGCTCCCGCCGGGCGGATCGCCCCTCAGTGCCACGATGCGGCGAATGCCGGCATCCGCGTAGCTCTCGGCGATCTCGAGCGTCTCGGCACGACTCTGTTCGACGCAGGTGAGATGGGCGGCGACATCGAGACCGAAGGCGTCCTTGATGGTGGTGACGGCCTCATGGGTGAGCTTGCGGGTCGTGCCGCCGGCGCCATAGGTGACGGAGACGAAATCGGGCGCGAGCGGCGCCAGCTGGCCCAGCGCTTCCCAGAGCCGGAAGCTGCCGGCCAGCGATTTCGGCGGAAAGAACTCGAAAGAGATCTTCGGCACGGGCAGCCCGGCGCGGCGCTCCGTGGAAGTGCCGCTTCCCTTCTCGTTCCCCGTTCCGTCGAGCGTGCCCGAATGCGTCATCTCGTGCTCCTTTTGCGACTCCTTATGCCATGGCGGAAATGGTGAATCAAATTCATTGCCCTTGAGTGCGACATGAGATGCGTTCATGTTTCGCCGGAACGATGCCTTTCGGAGAAGGACGATGCTGCATCTCGAGCTGCGACATCTCAAGGCGATCCGGGCGATCCACGAAGCCGGCGGGCTCAGCCGCGCCGCCGAGGTGCTGGGGCTGACCCAGTCGGCCCTGTCGCACCAGATCAAGGCGATCGAGGCGCAGATCGGCATGCCGCTCTTCGTCCGTCGCACGCGGCCGCTGAGGCTTTCGCCTGTGGGGGAGCGGCTGCTGCACCTGGCGAACCGGGTGCTGCCCGAGATCGAGGCCTTCGCCGGGGAGATCGAGCGGATGCATCTCGGCTCCTCGGGCCGGCTTCATATCGCCATCGAATGCCACGCCTGTTTCGACTGGCTTCTGCCGGTGCTCGACCTTTTCCGCCGCGCCTGGCCCGCGGTCGATATCGACATGCGCCCCGACCTCGGCTTCGATGCGCTCGATGCGCTGGCGCGCGAGGAGATCGACCTCGTGATCTCGGCCGATCCCGAGCCGATCGAGGGCATCACCTTCTCCCCGCTGTTCGATTACGAGCCGCGCCTCGTGGTCGCGCGCGAACACCCTCTTGCGGAGCGGCGCTTCGCCCGGCCTCGGGATCTGGCCGGCGAGACCCTCATCACCTATCCGGTGGCGCGCAAGCGGCTCGACGTCTTCAAGAGCTTTCTCGATCCGGCCGGCATCGAACCCGCAGCGGTCCGGCAGGTGGAGATGACGGCGATCATCCTTCTGCTGGTCGCTTCGGGGCGCGGAGTGAGCGTGCTGCCCGACTGGGTGCTGCGCGAGTTGAGATGGCGGCCCGACCTCGTTTCGCTGCCGCTCGGTCCCGAGGGCGTCACCCGGCGCATGCATGCCGCCACCCGCAGCGTCGATGTCGGCAAGCCCTACATGGCCCATTTCCTGCGCCTCGCCCGCACCGAGCCCTTGCGTCGCCGACCGGCGGAGGGGGGCGAAATGACGCTTGAGGGGGGCGGGCGCAAGCGTTAGAAGCGGCGCTTGACGAGGCCCGGCGCATCAGCCGGCCCGGCGGCGCCGGCGCCGCCCGCAACCGGGCCCGCATTCATCGACAAGGACATCCCATGACCCATGGCAGCGCCAATATCAACCTGATGGTCAAGGCCGCGCGCCGTGCCGGCCGCTCGCTCCTGCACGACTTTCGCGAGGTGGAGAACCTCCAGGTTTCCATGAAGGGCGCGGGCGATTTCGTCTCGAAGGCCGACATCCGCGCCGAGGAGCTGATCCGAGAAACCCTCCTCGAAGGGCGGCCCAATTACGGCCTTCTCGGCGAGGAGGGCGAGACCGTCGAGGGCAAGGACCCGACGCGCCGCTGGATCGTCGATCCGCTCGACGGAACCAGCAACTTCCTCCACGGCCTGCCGCACTGGGCGGTGTCGATCGCCCTCGAGCACAAGCGCGAGATCGTGGCGGCGGTGATCTACGACCCTGCCAAGGACGAACTCTTCTGGGCCGAGAAGGGCGCCGGCTGCTGGATGAACGAACGGCGCATGCGGGTGTCGGGGCGCAACCGCCTCGTGGAGTGCCTTTTCGCCACCGGCATTCCCTTCGGCGACCGCCGCTCCCTGCCCGAGACGTTGCAGGATCTGGCGCGGCTGATGCCCCAGAGTGCCGGCATGCGCCGCTTCGGCTCGGCGGCGCTCGATCTGGCCTGGGTGGCGGCGGGCCGCTTCGACGGTTTCTGGGAGCGCGGCCTCAAGCCCTGGGACATCGCCGCCGGCATCCTTCTCGTGCGGGAGGCGGGAGGGCTCGTCGAGCCGATCCTGCCCGAAGGCGATCTTCTGCGCGATGGCGACATCATCGCCGCCAATGGCCACATATTCGAGCGCTTCGCCGCCATCATCCGAAACGGAAAATGATCGCCCGCCCGACGGGCGGGCACGAGGGCAAGACGTCTTTCATGCACGGGGAAGGACGCGGCTGCCGCATCCACGGCTGCGGGCACGGCGCCTGACGAATCGTCTCGCGCGCATGCGAACGGATGCAACACGCTCCGGCGGATCGCCCCGAAGCGACGAAGCATGGGCCATCCGGGAGACGGGGCCGGGTTGAGAGGACGGGGCGGGTATGCCTTCCCGGCCCCGTTCGGCTGCCGGGCCGTGCCTGCCCGACATCAGGCGCATCGGCGGGAGACGCGACACCCTCCCGGCGCGGTCGTCGGCGAACCGGAGAGAGCGGCGACGAGCCCGTTTCCGGTGCCGTCTTCAGATCCCCCGCGTGCCGTCCCAGCGGATGACGGCTTCCCCGGCCCGCATCTCGCCACCGGCGCGGTCGTAGCGCAGATGGGCCAGCGCCCGGCCGCCGCTCGCGGTGAAGAGCCGCCCCACGGCGCGCCCTTCGGCGGTGATCGCCGTTCCGGGGGCGGCCCGACCGTCGATCTCGACCCGGGCCATGCCCTTCTTCAGCTCGGTCTTGTGCTTCATCCGGGCGGTCACTTCCTGGCCGACATAGCACCCCTTGCGGAAATCGACGCTGCCCATCTGCTCGAAGCCCCATTCGAGGATGTAGCTTTCGCCGGGCTGGAGCTCGATGCCGCTTTCGGGGATCAGGTGTTCGACCCGCAGCGCGTCCCAGTCCACCCTGCCGGAGGGCGGCAGGGAGTCGGCCGGGCCGATCATCCGCCAGCCGAGAGCCTCGGCACGCGGATCGGCGAAGGCGCCTTCGGGTGCGGGGCCGAGACCGCAGGCCACGGCAAGATCGGTCGGCACGATCTCGACATCGGCCCGCAGCCTGTAGAGCGCGAGGCGCTTCAGAAGATCGTCGGCCAGGGAACGGGCCACATCGATCAGGATCCGATCTCCGTCGGGCACGAGGAAGAAATCGGCGAGATACTTGCCCTGCGGCGTGAGGAGGGCGGCATGAATCGGCCCCTCGGCCAGTTTGCGGATGTCGTTCGTCACCAGCCCCTGGAGGAATTTCTCTCGATCGCCGCCGCCGAGGGCGATGACCCTGCGTTCGGCGGAAGGTGGCGTCAATCTCCCGTTCATGGCTCTCTTCCCCGTCACGGCCACGTCGCGGCCCTGCGGCGGGCTTCTCCCGCACCGGACAACATCTGGTCAGCCATCGGCAAATTGCAAGCGGCTGAGCGAGGCGTAAAGCCCGCCCTTGCCGATGAGCGCGTCATGCCGTCCTTCCTCGACCACCCGTCCCCGGTCCATCACCACGATGCGGTCGGCAGTCCGCACGGTGGCGAGACGATGGGCGATGACGAGGGTGGTGCGCCCCTGCGCGAGGGCGTCGAGCGCGGCCTGCACCCGGGCTTCCGATTCGGCGTCGAGGGCCGAGGTGGGCTCGTCGAGCAGCAGGATCGGCGCATCGCGCAAGATCGCCCGGGCGATGGCCACCCGCTGGCGCTGCCCGCCCGAGAGGTTGGCGCCGCGGGGGCCGACGCGGGTGTCGAGCCCCTCGGGCAGCCGCTCGGCGAAATCGAGGACGAAAGCCGCCCGCGCGGCGGCTTCGACAGCGGCCTCGTCGGCATCGGGCCGGCCGAAGCGGATGTTGGCGCGGATGGTATCGTCGAACAGCATCGCGTCCTGGGACACGACGGCGAACTGGCGGCGCAGATCGTCGAGACCGAGATCGCGGATCGGCATCCCGCCCAGGGTGATGCGGCCCCTGTCGGGATCGACGAGCCGGGTCAGCACGTTGAAGACGGATGTCTTGCCGGCCCCCGAAGGCCCGACGAGAGCGACCCGCTCCCCTTCATGCGCGGTGAAGCTCACCCCCCTGAGAGCCGGCTGCCCGCCATAGGAGAGATGCACATCCTCGAGGGCGATGTTCCGCGGGCTGGAAATCGCCGTCACGGGCCGGGGCCGGGCCGGCGGTCGCACGCGCGGCTTCTCGTCGAACACGGCGCGGATGCGGGTGAGGGAGGCGGCAGCCTGCTGCCAAGCGCCGGCGACATTGCCGAGTCGGCGCAAGGGTTCGAAGACGAGAGCCATGGCGGTGAAGAAGCTCATGAACTCGCCCACGGTCTTTTCGCCGCTGATGATCTCGCGCCCCCCCCAGATCAACACCGCGAAGAAACCGATCCCGGCGATGATGTCCATCAGCGCAGGGATGGCGGCCTGCCCGGCGGCGGTGACGATCGCGCCCTTCACGAAACGGTCGCGGGCCTCGTCGAAGCGGGTTTCCTCCTGCCGCTCCATGCGGTTGAGCTTGATGGTGGCGATGCCGTGAAACATCTCGTCGAGCCGCGTCGCCAGATCGGCCGCCGCCTGCCGCGCCCCGGTGCTGGCGCGGTGCACGAGATTCTGCACCCAGGCGAGCGGCAGGGCGAGAAGCGGCGCGCCGACGAGGGCGACGAGCGTCCAGCGCCAGTCGATCGAGACGGCCACGGCGAGAAGCGAGACGAGAGCCACGGCATCGCGCCCGGCGGCGGAGATGATGGTCTGCCAGACGGTGATGACCGCCTGGGTGTCGCCCCGCACGCGCTCGATCAGCGCGCCGGGAGCGTTGAGATAGAAGAAGGCGGTATCGAGCCCCAGAAGATGGCGCACGAGATCGGACTGCATCCGCGCCACCATCCGCTCGCCGACCCAGGCCATGATCACGCGGTGCGCGAAGCCGGCGACCCCACGGATGGTGAAGATGGCCAGAACGGTGCCCGCGACCCACCACATCGCCCCGGCATCGCGGGTGCCGAAGACCTCGTCGAACAGCGGCTTCACCATCCAGGAGAAGGCGCCGAACATCGCCCCTTCGAGCGACATCAGAAGAAGGGCGAGAAGCAGCCAGCCGAGCTCGCCCCGAAGATAGCGCCGCCAGAGCCACGGGAAGAGGCGGCGTGCCCGCGCGGCCGGGGGAGGCGGGGACGCCGTGTCGGGCGTATGCGCGGCCGGGGTGCTCACGACGAACGATCGTTTCCGGTGGCTCGTTGCCGCGCCCGGCATTGTTCCCGGGCGACGGGTGCCGAAGGCCGGTCCTCCGGCAATCCTTCGAGCATCGCCTTCACGTCCCGGGCGCGTTCGACGGCCGGGGCCGGGTTCTGTCCGCGTCTTTCAGCGAAGGCGCGGGCAAGTTCGGCTTCGTCGTAGCGGGTGCGTATCCACTCCTCGAGCGGCAGGCCGTTCGCGGAAGCGAGGTAATGGTCGAAGAAGAAGTCCTGCACGCCGGCGGTGCCGTGGCGGAAATGGAGGAAGCGCCAGTGCAGCTGGCGGCGGGCCTTCTCGAGCGGCACGCCCTTGAGGATGTGCAGATAGAGCGCGGCGGCAAGGCCGGTGCGATCGGCGCCCGACTTGCAATGAAGCAGCATCGGTCGGGGAGCCGTGCGGAGAATGTCGATGAGGGCGACGAGAGAGGCCCGGGGCGGCGGGTGATGGGCGCTCATGTGCAGATCGATCATCTCGATTCCGAGGGCGTCGCAGGCCTCCCTCTCGAAGAGATAGGCCGCATGGCCCGCCGCGCCGCGCAGATTGACCACCGTGCGCAGCCCGGCCTTCTCGCGCAGCTTGCGCAGCATTCCGGGCGAAGGGTGGTTCGAACGCCAGACGTCGTCGTCGAGCCGGTGGAAGTTCTTCCACAGGATGCGCAGCACGGCGTGGTCGATCAGCATGAAATACCACCAGGCGGCCCGGCGACCGCGGGGGGTGGAGATGTCCTGACCGAAGCTGCGCCGCAGCTTGCGTTCGATCTCCTTGGTCTTGTGATAAATGGTCGAGAACACGCGCGCGCTCCTTGGCCCCCACCCCGAGGCAGGTGTCCCATGCCCGCAGCGCCTAGCCTGTCCTGCCGGTCATGGCAAGGGCGAGGGGGCGGGCTTGCACCCATGTGCGGGGGCTCGCCGAAAAGGCCGAACTCCCGACGGGCAGGGCGGCGGGTTTGCGGCTTCCGGGAGGATCGCATGGCAAACGCTCATCCCGACGGGCGGGGCGACAGGCCATGCCCGATCCCCGCCGAAGCGGCAGCCGCCCTTCCTCGCTATAGGCAACGGATCGCCCGATGCAACGCATGCCATTCCTCGACACGCGCACAGCGGTGGGCCGGGTATCATCGCATCTCTTGCGAAGATCGTTTGCGCCTTCATGCCTTCGCAACGCGGCAGCGGGATGCCTTCCGACGGGCGAAGCGGCAGCCTTCGCATCCCCCGCGCAAGCGGCGGCGGAGCAGCCTGCGATTGCGAGCCGTTCTTACCTGCGGGGGCGACGAGGGGCGGATCATCTTCGGGTGTCTTGCGAGGATGGCGATGCCTTCATCGCTCGCGCTGCAGCGGCTTTTTCGCCGGCGAGCCGGATGGCGACTGCTGCATGCCTCCCTGTGCAGCCGGTGCCTGAGCGGCGATCTCTCACGCGGCTCAAACCCGACCGTCTCTCGCTGCGCGGGCAGTGGCGAGGGCCTCGGGCAGGGCGGCGGCGAAGGCGGCCATGTCCTCCGGGCGGCCGACGCTCACCCGGATGCAGCGGTCCTGCGGCGCGGCGAAGGGCATGCGCACGAAGATGTCGCGGGCCGCGAGCGCCTCGAGCACGGCCCGGGCGAAGGAACCGTCCCCACCGCAGTCGATGGCGACGAAATTGGTTGCCGAGGGCAGGGCCGCGAGCCCGTTTTCCCGGGCGATGGCGGCAAGCCGGGCGCGCCCTTCGTCCACCCTCCGCACCACTTCCTCGAGCCAGGCCGCATCCGCGAGCGCGGCCAGCGCCCCGGCCTGGGCGATGCGGTTGACGCCGAAATGGTTGCGGACCTTGTCGAAGGCGGCGATGAGCGGCCGCGCTCCGAGGGCATAGCCGATCCGGGCCCCGGCCATGCCATAGGCCTTGGAGAAGGTGCGCAGGCGCACGAGCCGCGGATCCTCGATGTCGCATGCCGGCGTCAGCGCCCCGAAAAGGGCCGGGGGTGCGAATTCGGCATAGGCCTCGTCGAGAACGAGCAGCGTGCCCTCCGGCAGGGCCTCGAGCAGCCGGGCCACGGCCTCGGCGCCATGCCAGGTGCCCATCGGGTTGTCGGGGTTGGCGAGATAGACCAGCTTCGGCCGGTGGCGCTCGGCCGCTTCCGCAAGAGCCTCGAGATCCTCGCGGTCGTCGCGATAGGGGACCATCTCGAGCCGGCCGCCGAAACCGGTGACGTGATAGTTGAAGGTCGGATAGGCACCACGGGAGGTGACGACCACGTCGCCCTCGGCGACCACGAGCCGCACGAGATAACCGAGAAGCCCGTCGATCCCTTCGCCCACGACGACGTTCTCCGGCGCGATGCCGTGCCGGCTGGCGAGGGCTTCCCTGAGGTCGTGGTTCTCGGGGTCGCCATACTTCCACACCTCGCGCGCGGCGTGTGCCATGGCCCGGATCGCGGCCGGGGAGGGGCCGAAAGCGTTTTCGTTGGCGCCGATGCGGGCGCGGAAGGGTCGCCCACGGGCACGTTCCTGAGCCTCGGGGCCGACGAAGGGCACCGAAGCGGGCAGCGAGGCGACGAGCGGGGTGAAGCGCGGACCGTGGGGCATGGCGGGTCTCAGCCGGTCGGTCCGAGCCGCGAGAGCGCCTCGCGCAGCTTGCCGGCCTCTTCCATGCGGGCCGCAGCCTGGGCACGGGTATCCTCGACCACCTCCGGCGCGGCATTCTCGACGAAGCGCGGATTGGCAAGCCGCTTCTCGAGCCCGGCGATCTCCTTCTCCAGCCTTGCCAGCGTCTTCTCGAGCCGGGCGCGCTCGGCGGCGATGTCGATCACCTCCCCGAGAGGCAGGGCGAAGAGCCCGCCTTCGACGGCCACCGTCACCGCCCCCTCGGGCACGGTTTCCGACGTGCCGATGGCGCCGATCCGGGCGAGGCGATGCAGGAGGGCGGCGTTGCCCTCGAGGGCGGCGCGGCCCTTCTCGTCGAGCTCGACGGCCAGAAGATCGACCTTCGCACCGGCGGGCACCCTGAGCTGGGCGCGAGCCGAGCGGATACCCTCGATGAGCGAGATCACCCAGTTCATCTCGCGATCGGCCTCGGCATCGAGCAGCGTTTCGGTGCGCCAGCCCGGCCAGTCGGCATGCACCAGCATCTTCTCGCGTTCGCCGAGCCGGCCCCAGAGGGCTTCGGTGACGAAGGGGATGAAAGGATGCAGCAGGATCAGCACCTGGTCGAGCACCCAGCCCATCACCTTGCGGGTTTCCTCCGCCAGCGCCTCGTCCTCGCCCTGCAGGAGCGGCTTCGAGAATTCCACATACCAGTCGAACACCGTGCCCCAGGCGAAGCTGTAGAGCATGGCGGCGGCGTCGTTGAAGCGATACTGCTCGAGCGCCGCATCCACCGTCTCGCGGGCCCGGGCCGTCTCGCCGATGATCCAGCGGTTGACGATGGCGCTCGCCGCCGGCACCGCACCGGGCCGGCGCGTGTCGTAGCTTCGATAGACGCCATTCATCTCGGCAAAGCGCACCGCGTTCCAGATCTTTGTGACGAAGTTGCGGTATCCCTTCACCCGGTCCTTCGAGAGCTTGAGATCGCGCCCCATCGCCGCCATCGCCGCGAGGGTGAAACGCACGGCATCGGCGCCGAACTCGTCGATCAGCTCCAGAGGATCGATCACGTTGCCGATCGACTTCGACATCTTCCGCCCCTTCTCGTCCCGCACGAGGGCGTGGACATAGACGGTGTGGAAGGGCCGCTCCCCGACCAGCGCATATTGCATCATCATCATCCGGGCGACCCAGAAGAAGATGATGTCGAAGCCGGTGACGAGCACGTCGGTCGGGAAGTAGCGGGCGAGCTCGGGCGTCTCTTCGGGCCAGCCGAGGGTGCCGATCGGCCACAGCCCCGAGGAGAACCAGGTGTCGAGCACGTCGGGGTCGCGCGTGAGGGGCCGGCCGCCGGCCTTCGCACGCGCTTCCTCCTCGGTGCGGGCGCAATAGGCGTTGCCCTCCTCGTCATACCACACCGGGATCTGATGCCCCCACCACAGCTGGCGCGAGATGCACCAGGGCTCGATGTTCTCGAGCCAGTGGAAATAGACCCTGGCGTCGCGCTCGGGCAGGATCCTGGTGCCGACCGGCTTGCCACGGGCATCGACCTCGCCCTCCTTGCGGGCCATGCCGCGCTTCACCGCCTCGATGGCGGGGCCGACGATCTTCGCCGTGTCGACGAACCACTGGTCGGTCAGCATCGGCTCGATCACCACCTTCGAGCGGTCGCCGAAGGGCTGCATGATCTTCCTGTTCTCCACCAGCGGCACCTCGCGGCCTTCGGCGTCGCGGGTGGTGACGGCGAGCCCCTCGGCATTGATGGCGGCGATGATGCGCTCGCGGGCCTCGTAGCGGTCGAGACCGCGCAGCTCCTCGGGCACGAGGTTGATCCGGTCGACATCGACCTCCTCGGGACGGATCTCGCCGCGGGCAAGCCGGCCGGCGAGTTCGGCGCTTTCCTCGTAGGACAGCCCGTCGGTGCGCATATGGGCGCGCGTGTCCATCAGACGATAGAGCGGAAGACCGTGGCGGCGGGCGACCTCGTAGTCGTTGAAATCGTGGGCGCCGGTGATCTTGACGGCGCCCGAGCCGAATTCGGGATCGGGGTATTCGTCGGCAATGATCGGGATCAGCCGGCGGTGCTCCTTCGGTCCGACCGGGATCTCGACCAGCTTGCCGACGATGGGCGCATAACGTTCGTCCAAGGGATGGACGGCCACCGCCCCGTCACCGAGCATGGTCTCGGGGCGCGTCGTGGCGATCGAGATGTAGTCCCGTTCCTCCTCGAGGAGGACGTTTCCTTCGGCATCCTTCTCGACATAGGTATAGGTTTCGCCCCCGGCGAGCGGATACTTGAAATGCCACATGTGGCCGTCAACCTCGATGTTCTCCACCTCGAGGTCGGAGATCGCCGTCTCGAACCGGGGATCCCAGTTGACGAGCCGCTTGCCGCGGTAGATCAGCCCCTCCTCGTAGAGCCGCACGAAGGCCTCGATCACGGCCTTCTGGAAGCCCTCGTCCATGGTGAAGCGGTTGCGCGACCAGTCGCAGGAAGCGCCGAGCCGCTTGAGCTGGGAGATGATGGTGCCGCCCGACTTCTCCTTCCATTCCCAGACCTTCTCGAGGAACTTCTCGCGGCCGAGGGCGCGCCGCTCGAGCCCCTCCCGGGCCAGCTCGCGCTCGACCACCATCTGCGTGGCGATGCCGGCATGATCCTGCCCCGGCTGCCACAGCACGTCGAAGCCCTGCATCCGCTTCCAGCGCACGAGAATGTCCTGAAGCGTGTTGTTGAAGGCATGGCCCATGTGCAGCGAGCCGGTGACGTTGGGCGGTGGGATCATGATGCAGAAGGATGCGGCTCCGGGCCGCACATTGGCCCCGGCCCGGAAGGCGCCGGCTTCTTCCCAGCGGCGGTAGATCTCGGGCTCCTCGGTGGCGGCGTCGAAGGTCTTTTCCATCGTCATCCATTTCTCTCCCGGCCGGGCGCGGAGCCGGGCGGCTCCGGGCAGTGCGGCGTCTCGGACGCTCTTTAGCCCCCGCCGCGGGAGAGGGGAAGGGGGCGGGCTCAGCCGCGCCGGTCGATCCGTTCGGCCAGATGCCCGAGAGGGGCGCTCGCGCGGCGGGCTGACAACCAGGATCGCGGCGCTGGTCGATGCGCTCGGCAATCCGGTGCGGTTTCTGCTGCTGCCGGGGCAGGCGCATGGCATGAAAGGAGTGGCACCGCTGATCAGGGACGTGTCGTTCGGAGCGCTTCCGGCAGACAAGGCGTTCGACGCGAACTGGTTGCTCGAGGAACTCGACGAGCGCGGCGCAACCGCCGTGATCCCGCCCAGATCGAACCGAAAACACGAACGCCCATATGATGCCCATGCCTACAAGTGGCGGCATCTGGTCGAAAATTACCTTGCAAAAATAAAGGAGTTCAGGGGGATAGCCACGCGATACGACAAAACGGACTGCAGCCATGCCGCCAACTGGAACCCTGTTGCCGCACGAACTGACCCCCATTTCGACCGGACATCTGAGCCCAACCAAGGAGGCTTAGGCACAGGCCTGAAGCCATGCTCATGTCCGATATTGAGATCATCACCGATGGTGGCCGTCGCCGGCGCTGGTCGGCGGCAGAGAAGCTTCGGATTGTCGAAGAGACGTTGGGCATGACAGCATTTCCGCTGTTGCCCGGCGAATGGCAGGGCAGCGCCGTTTTCCGTGGGGGCAGGTCCGAAAGTCGATCGGGATTTTCACCCCCTTCCATGCATTGCCCTGAAGCATGGCGGCCTCGGCAGGATTCGAACCTGCGACCTACCGCTTAGGAGGCGGTTGCTCTATCCGGCTGAGCTACGAGGCCCGGCGCCCTTCATGGGGCTTTTTCGCGCGCTGATCAAGCGGCTACAGCACCCGGCGCTCCGAAAGGACGATTCGCGCCGCCCGGCAGGCACGGGCAATCGGCCCTTCCCGGGGCAGCTTTGCGGCAAGTCGCGGACCTTCGGGAGAGGGGCCGGGGATGATCGGCAAGGGAAACGGGCGGTGGAAAGTGAAGGGGGAGCGAATTTGGCCCGACGCTCCCCCTTCCGACCCAGCATCGTCAAGTGAACGAGAGCTTGCAGGACGCGCTGGTTGACCGTATTCGGTTAGCGCTAACATACGCGCCATGCGGGCAGGATCAACCCCCATTTTGTCGCGGCCGCGCCGCGCCCCGCCCGCCGGCCGAAGGAAGGCGGGATGCGCAACACACGGAAGGTGACACTGGCGGATGTGGCCGCCGCGGCAGGCGTTTCGCTGATGACGGCATCGCGGGTGATGCGCCGCACCGGTCACGTCTCGGCCCGCACCCGCGCGCGCGTCGAGGCGGCGGCGGCCGAGCTCGGCTATGTCGCCAATCGCATCGCCAGCACCCTGGCGGGCGGGCCGACGAGCCTCGTCGGTGTAGTCTTCCCCTCCCTGTCGAATCACGTCTATTCTGAGGTCTTCGCCGGCATCTCCGCCGTCTTCGACCCGACGCCGCTCTCGGCCTTCGTCGCTCTGGGCAACTATCATGCCGCCCATGAGGAGAAGGTCGTGCGCGACATCCTTTCCTGGCAGCCGGCCGGGGTGATCCTGACCGGGCTCGATCATACGGAAGGCACCCGCGAGATGCTGGTGACGAGCGGCGTGCCGGTGGTCGAGATCATGGATGTGGACGGCGTGCCCATCGGCGGCAATGTCGGCATTTCCTTCATCGAGGCGGGCGCGCTCGTCGCCCGCGAGGTGCTGGCGTCGGGTTACCGGCGGATCGCCCTCGTCGGCTCGCGAATGCCGGACGACCTGCTCGCCACGCGCCGCATGGAAGGGGCACGCCGCGTGCTGCAACGGGCGGGCGTGCCGCCGGTCGCCGAGCTTCACGACGAGGGCCGCTCCTCGATCGCCCTCGGTCGGCGGATGACGGCGATGCTTCTCGATGCCCATCCCGCGATCGACTGCATCATCTACAGCAACGATCTCATCGCCGCCGGCGGCCTCCTGCACTGCCTCGCCGAAGGGTGGGACATCCCGGGCCGCCTCGGCCTTGTCGGCTTCAACGCGGTTGATACGCTCGAGATCCTGCCGCTGCGGCTCGCCACGGTCGATCCCAGACGGCGGGAGATCGGCGAGACGGCCGCGCGCATGATCGTCGGCGCGGCCCTTGCCCCCTCCGGCCCCCCCCCGGCCGGCAAAGAGGGTGGCGAAGCGGCCCGCAACCCCGGCATCCGGAAGCTCGCCCCCCGCTTCAGCCGCGGGGAAACGCTGCGCCCCGTCGTTGCAGGCGCGGGCGGATGAGCCCGTCGGGGGCGGCCGGGCATGCTGCCGCCTCCTGCCACCGGAGGCAGCTGCGGACGAACCCCGGATCTCCGACGACCTTCCATGCCGCCACAGGCGCAGGCGGACGAGTCCGCTGCCGGACGGAACGAGGGGGGCGGCAAGGCGGCGCCACGGGCCGCTGCGGGATGAAGCGTCTCCCTGCCGAACCCCGCACCCCCCACCCACCGCAGGGCGCCTGCCGGAGCGGACGCCACGGGACTTTCCCTCGCCGGCGGCATCGGCTATGAGCGCGGCCAGAGTCAGGAGGAGACAGGATCATGGGTTACAAGGTTGCGGTCGTCGGGGCCACGGGCAATGTCGGCCGCGAGATGCTCAACATTCTCCATGAACGCGCATTTCCGGTGGACGAGATCGCGGCTCTCGCCTCGCGCCGCTCGCTCGGCACCGAAGTGTCCTTCGGAGATCGCACCCTCAGAACCCGGGATCTCGACAGCTTCGATTTCGAGGGCTGGGACATCGCCCTTTTCGCCATCGGCTCCGAGGCCACGCGGCAATACGCGCCGAAGGCCGCGGCCTCGGGCTGCGTCGTGATCGACAACTCCTCGCTCTATCGCTACGAGCCCGACATCCCGCTCGTGGTGCCGGAGGTGAACCCCGAGGCGGTCGAGGAGTATCGCAACCGCAACATCATCGCCAATCCCAACTGCTCGACGGCGCAGATGGTGGTAGCCCTCAATCCGCTGCACAGGCGGGCGCGGATCCGTCGGGTGGTGGTGGCGACCTACCAGTCGGTTTCCGGCGCCGGCAAGGAGGCGATGGACGAGCTGTGGAACCAGACCAAGGGCATCTACGTTCCCGGGCAGGAGGTGGAACCCAGGGTCTTTCCCAAGCAGATCGCCTTCAACGTCATTCCCCAGATCGACGTCTTCCTCGACAGCGGCGACACGCGCGAGGAATGGAAGATGGTCGCCGAGACCAAGAAGATCATGGACCCCGGCATCAGGCTCACGGCGACCTGCGTGCGCGTGCCGGTCTTCGTCGGCCATTCCGAGGCGATCAACGTCGAGTTCGAGGAGTTTCTCGACGAGGACGAAGCACGCGAGATCCTGCGCGAGGCGCCCGGCGTGCTCGTCATCGACAAGCGCGAGCCCGGCGGCTACATCACCCCGGTCGAATGCGTCGGCGATTACGCCACCTTCGTCTCGCGCATCCGCCAGGACGTGACGGTGGAAAACGGGCTCAACCTCTGGTGCGTTTCCGACAACCTGCGCAAGGGCGCCGCTCTCAACGCGGTGCAGATCGCCGAAACGCTGGTCGAGCGCGTCTTCGAGGGCTGACGGCGAGAGCCGGGGCGGGGCCCGATCGGGGCGTTTCGCGGCGCGGCGATTTACCGGATCTTCACTTCCCGCGGCCAGAATGGGCGCAGGAGGTGATTCCATGGCCTGTCAGCACATCGCACCGGCACCGCCCTGCCCCGTCTTCCGCCCTGCTCGGCGCATGGCGCCCGGAAACGCACGGTTGCCGGCGGCCATCGCCCTGCCCCTTGCCGGCCTTCTTTCCCGCGAGGTGCGACGGGCCGACGATCTCGCCACCCTCGACCGGGCGCTCAGGGCCCACGGTTACTGCCTGCGCGTCGGCGATGCGGGGATCGAGCTTCATTCCTGGCCGACCGGCGGCATGATCTGCCGGCTGGAGGGGCTGCCGCGCCCGGCGGTGGTGCTGCCGCCGACCCGCGACCAGGTTCCGGGACGTGCTTTTCCCACCGGTCCACCGGCATGAAGGCGGCCCTCCGACACCCCTTCGCGCCGCTGCCTTTCCCGCCGATCGTGCCGGTGCTCTCCGTGTCACGGCCCGCTGCCTCCGCCCCCCGCGGGCGGAAGCGTTCGGCCGAACCGGGAAAGCGAAACGCGGGCGACTCCACGTCCCGTGCGGTCTGCCTGCCGCGGGCAGGTCGTCAGGTCGGGAGCGTCACTTCGCGGAACCGGCCTTCGCCGCCATCGTAGTATTCCAGACGGCCGCTTCCGATGTCGATCCACAGCCCGTGGAGCGACAACCGTTCGGCAACCACCGCTTCGGCAACGAAGGGAAAACTCATGAGGTTCTCGAGCGAGACCAGCACCCCCTCCTTCTCGAGAGCGGCCCGGAAGGCGGCGGCCTCTTCGATCGGCACGTTCCTTGCCACGCGATCATAGGCCGGGCGCAGGAGATCGAGCCAGCGGCCGAGATAGTTGGTCCGTTCCTCGAGCTCGGGCGCCGCTCCGCGGCACATGTCGAAACATCCGGCAACCCCGCCGCAGGAGGCATGACCGATGACGAGAAGATGGGGCACCCTGAGAACGGTGACGGCGTATTCGAGCGCCGCCGAGGTGCCGTGATGCTCCCCGTCCGGCTGATGAGCCGGCACGAGATTGGCGATGTTGCGATGGATGAAGAATTCGCCGGCATCGGCCTCGAAAAGACTGGTGACATTCACCCGGCTGTCGCAACAGGAGATCACGAAGGCTCGCGGGCGCTGCCCTTCGGTCTGAAGGTGCTGATACCAGCTGCGGTTGTTTTCGAACTCGGTTGCCTTCCAGCCCCGGAACCGGCGGACGAAGGAAAGCGGCAGCGCTCTGGCATGCTTCATGCATCACCTCGTTCAGAATTGTGCGCCGCTGTTGTGACATGTCCCTTGCGGGCTGCCAAGGCATGCTTCCCACGCCCGCTTCGCCGTCTTCGCATGTGCCTCGTGACCGCCTTTCCGCCGTGACCGGACCTTCCCACTCCGGGCAGCCGAGCGACGCGGCCTCAAGCCTGCCTGTGCTCGGCGAACGAACAACGCGAACGCAGCCCTCGACCACGATCCTCACAACGGATCTCTCACGCGGACATCGTGCCTTCCGCCGTCTGCTCCCCGCCCTGCCCCGGTTCCGCCTTCCGCCCGCACCGAACGCCGACTTGCCTCGAACGCCTCCCTGCATGTGCGGGCCCGAGCGCGGCAACCGGTCTCATCGCAACCCGGAGCGACTTTCGGGCTCTCGTCCGCACGGCAACCCGACCACCTCTCGCATCACCACCTGTTGCCGCTTCCACCGGAATCGCCTCCGGCCCGCCTGCCGATCATCGTGGCCCGCCTGTCACGAATCGACGACCGATGAAAGGTTCGGCCCGATCCCGAACCTGGCGCGCCTCTTCTCGACCCATTGCGCCAGTTGCGGACGTTCGATCTTGGAATTGTGACGCCGATCGGTGGGGAAGCTTCCGGGATAGAAGATCACATGATCTATCGTGACCCCGTGCCGGTGCAACAGTGTCAAGACCTCCCGCCGCCATGCGCTGGCCTCGGCCGGTGCGGGCGGCGCGAAAGGCTCGATGAGCAGCACGGGGATCTGTCTGCCTCGCGGTCCCACCCCCACAAGGGCCGAACGATGCACGAAGGGGAGCGTGTTGGCAATTCCTTCCACGCAAACCGGGTAATAGGTGCGCTCCGCACTGCATACCTGATGCCGCCGGCGACCGCAGAACCACAACCGTCCTTCCCTGTCGAGATATCCGAGATCTCCCATGCGATGCCAGAACCCGCCATCCACCCTGGGGATCTTCGCCAGGCGCGTTTCGTCATCCTTGCCGAAATAACGGGGGCTGGCCTGGGGCGCACTGATAACGATTTCGCCGATCTCGCCCGGCGGCAGGAAGCGGACGTCCTTTTCCGAAGGCACCTCCCCGTCGACCGGGCGCATGATACGGATCTCGGTTCGGGGCAAGGGGCGGCCCACGCACACTCCTTTCCCGCGGGCGGTAAGGGCTGCGGTTTCTTCCCGGATCTCTCTTGCCCGCATGATCGTTGCCGGAAGCACCTCCGTCGCCCCGTAAGGGGTCAGGAACTCCCCGTCAGGCAGCATTTCCGCCATCCCTATCGCAACCCGATTGGGAATGGGGGCGCCGCCGGTCAGGATCACCCGCGTTCCCTTCAGCTTCACGGAATGGCGCCGTGCATGCTCGGCCAGCTTGCTGCAAAGGATCGGGGAAAGGAAGGCGGAACAGACGGAATGGCGCCGGAAACAGGCCAGCAGTCGGTCCACGTTCACGGCCATCAGACGGGCGAAGTCGATCTCCGGCACCAGGCAGCTGCGCCCCAGCGCGGCGCTGACGAGCGAGAGCGCCGGCAGAGCGATCATGTCCACCTCTCCCGGTCTCTGATCGCCAAGGAGGATGCGGAAAGCATCCGACGTAGCCCGAAGATTTTTCCAGGAAAGCTCCACGCCTTTCGGCGGACCGGTGCTGCCGGAGGTGAAGGCGATGAGGGCGGTATCGTCCGGCGACACCCGCGGCGACGGCTGCGCTCCCTCGCACGCCATATCCTGCAGGAAGGGAAGACCGGGAAAGCGTCCATCCGTCGTCATCCACAGGCGCACGCCCTTGAACACGCCGGGCCGGAGCCAGCGTAGCGCCAAGGCGCGTCGCACGCTGATAACACCATCGACCCGTGCATCCCGGGCGCAGTCGAGCATGCGACGCAACCCCAGCCCGGGATCCACCAGGACCGGCACCATCCCTCCGAACAGAAGACCGAAGAGAACCTCGAACAGATCGGGCCCCGGCGTCGTCAGCACGAGCACCCGGCATCCGGGGCGAAGCCCGGCCTGCACCAGCCTCCCGGCCAGTCGCCATGCCGCCCGTTCCAGTTCGCCGAAGGTGAGCACCTTCTCCCGGCTACGACGGAAGGAGAGGACGGCCGGTCTGTCCGGCGGAGGAGATCCGGCAATGAAGAGAAGATCTCGGGGCAGGTTATTTCGAACCGGACGGTTCACGGTTTTCTCTTGCAAGAAAAGGACTCAGCACATGGTTGACGGTTTCGTGCTCCTCCAGCATCAGGAGATGTCCCCCCGGCAGGATCTGCGGAACAACTCCCAGACGCTCACAAAGACGCCGTCCGGCCCGGGGCGGAAGAATGCGGTTATGTGCCCCCCACATCACCAGGACGGGCGGGAAATCCCGGGGCAGGGTCAACCGGTCCAGATCAGCATAGGAGGACATGTCCACCAGAATATCCAGCAGGGCCCTGGACTGGCCCGCTTGTCCGTAAAGGAGCGAGAATTCCGCAACCCATCGTTCTTCCGGCCGCCGGAACTGCTGGCGGACGACCCATCGGGCCAGCGGCTGCGGCAGACGGAAGGGACCAAGCAAGCGTCGCAGAACACGGCGTAGTCCCGGCAGCGCCGTCCATCGCACCAGCGGGCCGAAAAGGCCGGCCTGCAGCGTTTCCTGCGTGAGGATGTTGAACAGCGCCAAGCGTTCGACGCGCTCCGGATGGCGCAACGCATAGCACAGTGCGATGGCGCTGCCCATGCAGTTGCCCACGATCGAGAATGTTTCGGCTTCGATATGCCGGCGGAATTCTTCCAGACCGGAAACGAGATCGGCCAGCCTGCAGGGGCGGTAGGTTGCCGCGCCCGCCGGGCCGAACCCCGGCAGATCAAGGGCATGGCAGGTATGCGTTCTGGACAGGACACGCAGCTGTTCACGCCAGATTGTGCTGCAGCTTCCGCCGTTGTGCAGAAAGACGAGTGGCCTGCCCGCCCCGCAACTGGCAACCCCGAACATCCTGCCTTCCACGAAGATCCTGTGTCCGGTCAGCGTATCCTGCCTTCCGCAGCCCCGTCAAACACTTCTTGGACGGCATCATGGTCTCGCATGTTCGCTCCCCGATCGGGCGCTTCCGGCGGCCTGCCCCCGCCCCCATGATCGGCCGAAAGGAGGATCGCCCATGCCTTCCCCATACCGGAACCGGACTTCACGTCATGGAGACGTTTGCGAACGCCTCCTCCAGGATCTTCTCGAGAGCCACCGCATCCTCCCGCGTGAAGGCGGCTGGTCGATCGCTGTCGATGTCGAGCACCCCGAGAAGCGTTCCGTCCCCGGCCCGGAACGGCACGACGATCTCGGACCGGGTGCTGGCGGCGCAGGCGATATGGCCGGGGAAGGCGGCGACGTCATCGACGATCACCGTCCGCCCCTCGCGCGCCGCCTTGCCGCAGACCCCGCGCTCGAAGGGGATCGTCAGGCAGCCGTGCCCGCCCTGATAGGGGCCGATCTTGAGCAGCTCCGGGGCCACGACTCGGTAGAAGCCCGTCCAGTCGAAACGCTCGTCGGCATGGTGGATCTCGCAGGCGAGCGTGGCCATGAGGGCGATGGCGTCATCCTCCCCGTCGCAGAGAGCCGCAAGGCGCCGCGCGAGATCCGCCCAGTCCACCCGCATCAGAGCCGCTCGAGCGCGATTGCCGTTCCTTCGCCTCCGCCGATGCAGATCGCGGCCACGCCCCGCTTCAGCCCGCGCTTTTCGAGGGCATTGAGCAGGGTGACGATGATTCGCGTACCCGAAGCGCCGATCGGATGGCCGAGGGCACAGGCACCGCCATTCACGTTCATCTTCTCGCGCGGGATGCCCATTTCGGCCATGAAGGCCATCGGCACCACGGCGAAGGCCTCGTTCACCTCCCACAGATCGACATCATCGACCGACCAGCCGATCCGCTCGAGAAGCTTTCTTGCCGCCGGCACCGGCGCCGTGGTGAACCAGCCCGGAGCCTGGGCATGGCTTGCATGGCCGAGAATGCGGGCGATCGGCACGAGACCCTCGGCTTCGGCGACATCGGCCGTGGTCATTACCAGCGCGGCGGCCCCGTCGGAGATCGACGAGGCGTTCGCGGCCGTCACCGTGCCGTTCTTGCGGAAGGCCGGCTTGAGCTGGGGGATCTTCTCGGGGCGGGCCTTGCGTGGCTGCTCGTCGCTCTCGACCACCATCTCGCCCTTGCGCGTGCGCACGCTTACGGGGACGATCTCGTCGGCAAACTCGCCCGTCTCCGCCGCCTTCAGGGCGTTGGCGAGCGATGCCAGCGCGTATTCGTCCTGCGCTTCGCGGGAGAACTGGTATTTCTCGGCACAATCCTCGGCGAAGGTTCCCATGAGGCGGCCCTTGTCATAGGCATCCTCGAGCCCGTCGAGAAACATGTGGTCGACCACCTCTGCATGCCCCATCCGCGCCCCGCCGCGCATCTTCGGCAAGAGATAGGGAGCGTTGGTCATGCTCTCCATGCCGCCCGCGACCATGATGCGGTTGTTGCCCAAGGCCAGCTGATCGTGGGCCATCATCACCGTGCGCATCCCCGAGCCGCACATCTTGTTGAGGGTGGTGGCCGGCACCTCCTCGCCGAGCCCGGCGGCGAAGCCGGCCTGCCGCGCCGGTGCCTGCCCCTGCCCGGCGGGCAGGACGCAACCCATCAGCACCTCGTCGATCCGGTCGGCGCCGACCGAAGCCTTCTCGAGCGCGCCCCGGATCGCCGCTCCGCCCAGCTCCCAGGCCCGGAGCGGGGACAGCTCTCCCTGGAACCCCCCCATCGGCGTGCGCGCGGCTCCGCAGATCACCACTTCCTTCATGGCGCGTTCTCCGTCTTTCGTTGCAGATGCCGCGACATTTCATTCAAATGCCGGACAATTCAAGCGCATTTTCCCCGCCGCGGTGCCGTGCCGATAACCCTTTGGCAAGATTCTCCCGTGCAGGATGCTTCCGAAAGGAGGCGACATGCAGCTCAATCACGAAAGGAAGGGCGATACCGTCATCGTCACCGTTGCCGAGCCGCGGCTCGATGCCAGCATGGCCGTCGCGTTCAAGGAAGGGTTCCGCAGGATCGTCGGCCCCGACGTGCCCCATGCCGTGCTCGATCTGTCGAATGTCGAGTTTCTCGACAGTTCCGGCCTCGGCGCCCTCGTCACGGCGCTGAAATACATGGGCGGGGAGCGCCGGCTCGATCTCGTCGGCCTCCAGCCGCTGGTCGAGAAGGTGCTGGCGCTCACGCGCATGGACAAGGTCTTCTCCATCCGGAGCAGCCTCGACGAAGCCCTCGGAGCATGACGGTCATGGCGAAGAAACGGCCGGCGGACGTGGTGAAGGACGACCGGGCCTTCCGCGAGAGCTTCGTCTGCGAGCTCGGACCGGCCGGTGCGGAGATCGGCCCGCTGGTCGATCGGATCTGCACGCGCCTCGCCGAACACGGCATCGATGCGGCGCGGCTCGACGATGCCTGTCTGGCCCTCACCGAAGCGATCAACAATGTTCACGAGCACGCCTATGGCGGCGAGGGCGGCCCCGTTTCGGTCGCGGCCGAAGGGAGAAGCGGCCGCTTCTCCCTCACCCTGCGCGACCGGGGAACGGGCATGAAGGGGATTCTGCCAGGTGAACGGCTCCCGAGTTGCGATGCCGGGCTGGAAACGCTGCCCGAGGGCGGCTTCGGCTGGTTCATGATCCGGCAGCTGGCCGATTCGGTCGAATATTCGTCGAAGAGCGGGCGCAATACGCTGCGGCTCGTCTTCGCGAATCCCGCATCGCAACGGGATCCGCCCTGAACGGGCGGAAAAGAGACCGTGCTGCTGGAGCGGCCGAAACATTCCCTTCTCCTCCACTCGCGAGGTGATCTCGCGGGGGAACGAAGCCCGGTCCCGCCGCACATCATGGCGACAAGACCGGCCCTCTCGGCCGGGGCCGGCGCGGCACGCCCGGACGCAGTTTCCGCAACGCCCGAAGCGTTCCGCCTTCCGGCCGTTTCTTCTCCCGCGACGACGAAAGGAACCCTCATGCGATTGCACTCCACATGCGACTGGCCTGAACCGTCCCCGGCCCGCCCGCCGTCGGGGCAACGGGATATCAGCCCCGCCTCACGGCAGAGCCGCCGCATCCGCCGTAACCCCCGCCAGCGGGCCTTCCCTGTCACCGTTCCTTTCCGGCGGGGGCTCGAAGTCCGGCGAGGGGATCAAAGCCCGAAGGCGGACCACGGCAGAAAGTTCACCGGATCGCCCGGCGCGATATCGTTCCCTTCGGAAGGAAGATGCACGAGCCCATTCGCCCAGGACAGGCCGCTCACGAGGCCGGAACCCTCGGAACGAAACACCTGCACCCGCCCGTCCGCTCCGAGCCGGGCACGGAGAAATTCGCTGCGCCCGGCCTTGCGGCGCTTCGCGAAAGCCGCGGGCAGGAGAGAGCCTTCTGGCCTGGGCCATGTCCCTCCGGCCAGTCGCGCAAGTGCCGGATAACCGAAGACCAGCGCGCATACGAAGGCCGCCACCGGATTGCCGGGAAGGCCGAAGACCGGCACGCCCTGCCACAACCCGAAGGCCAGCGGCCGCCCGGGCTTGATGGCGATGCGCCAGATATGTCGCTGCCCCTTCTCGCGCAAGAGCGCCGAAAGGTGATCCTCGTCCCCGGCCGAGGCGCCCCCGCTGGTCAGGATCGCATCCACCTCGCCGGCGGCGCGATCGAGAAGCGCTTCGACCACCTCGCGCCTGTCGGGGGCATGGCCGAGATCCACCGCCTCATGCCCCCACCGCTCCACGAGGGTGAGAAGCATCGGGCGGTTGATGTCATGGATCTGGCCCGGGCCGAGCGGCGAGCCGGGCGCCTTCAGCTCGTCCCCGGTCGAGAGCACCCCGACCCTGAGCCGCGCGAAGACGGGAACCTCACCCAGCCCCGCCGCCACCAGGAGCGGAATGTCGTTGAAACGCAAGCGGGTTCCTGCCGGAAACAGAACCTTCCCGCGGGTGACGTCCTCGCCCTTTCGCCGCACATTCACCCCGTGCCGGACCGGCCCGCGGAAGGCGATCCTGCCCTCCTCGACGGTGACATTCTCCTGCATCTCGACCGTATCCGTCCCTTCGGGCAGCACGGCCCCCGTGAGAATCCGCACCGCATGCCCCTCGGGAACCCACCCCGTGAAGGGCACGCCTGCCGCGGCCCGCCCCGGCACGAGCGGCAGGATGTTGTCGCCCTCTCCAGTGGCCGCATGCGCAAAGGCGTAGCCGTCGACCGCCGCATTCGCCGCCGGTGGATTGTCCCGGGCTGCAATGGCTGGCGCGGCCAGGATCCGCCCAGCGGCACGCCCCGCCGGCACCCGCTCGACAACGGTGACGGGCGCGAGATTTGCCTTCAGGTGCATCAGCGCATCCTCGACCGATGTCCATTGGACACCGGGCGGCAGGGCGAAACAGTCCACGCGCAAGCGGGGCGGACGCACCATCAGCCCTGCCCTCCCCCTTCGGCGGGCACATCGGGAGCCGTCCCCCGTGCCTTCCGGTCATGTGCCGGCACAAGCCCGACCTCCGAAAGGATGAAATCGGCGATGGCCCTCGTGTCGTCGAGATCGAAGACCGGAACGGAAAGCCCCGCAAGCGGCTCGTCGCTGGCCACGGCCCGGATGGTGGGGTCATTCCGGGCGATCAGGGGTTGCCGCGTCTCCCGCCGATGCGCCTCGATCTTCGGGTGCCGGTCGCGCTTGTAACCCTCGATCAGCACCAGATCGACCGGGGAGAGTTTCTCGAGCAGCCTTTCGAGAGGCGGTTCCTCCTCGCTGCGCAATTCATGGATGAGTGCCCAGCGGTGGCGCGAGGCCACTACCACCTCCTGCGCGCCTGCCTGGCGGTGGCGCCAGCTGTCCTTGCCTTCCTGGTCGATGTCGAAGCGGTGATGGGCGTGCTTGATGGTCGAAACCGACCATCCCCGCCCCGTGATTTCCCGCACCAGCCGCTCGACGAGCCCGGTCTTGCCGGAATTCTTCCATCCGGTGATGCCGTAGATCCTCATGCCGTTTCGTCCTTCGCATCCTGCCGCCGTGCAAGCCGGGATTCGGCCAGCGCCAGATCCTCGGGGGTGTTGATGTTGAAGAAGGGATCGTCGCCGCCATGATCGAAGACGGCGGTGGCGGCACCGTGGCTGTCGGTCCAGACGACGATCTTGCGCATGCCCTTCTCGAGCGCCGCGGCGAGATCGGCCCTGAGCCGCACCGGCCAGAGGCCGAAGGTCGGGTGCCGCCTGACGCGCCCGCTCCCGTCCGGCGAGGCGGCCAGGGCGAGGTCGGTTTCGGCCGCGACCGAGGCCAGTTCGAGGCCGACCCTGAGATCACGCGGCAGGAAGGGCGTATCAGCCGCCGTCGTGACGATGGCCGCAGCCCCTTCGCGTTCGGCCCATTCGAGCCCGGCGAGGATTCCGGCCAGCGGCCCGGCGAACCCCGGCACCCGATCGGGCAGGACCGGGCATCCGAAGGCACGGTAATCGTCGAGCGCGCGATTGGCATTGATCGCGATCCGGTCGATCTGGGGGGCGAGCCGCGCGAGCACATGCGCGACCAGCGGCTTTCCTCCGAGCGTCACCAGCCCCTTCTCGACGCCGCCCATGCGCGTGCCGCGCCCCCCGGCGAGAACGAGCCCCAGGATTTCACCCATCCTGCGCCTCCTCCGCGCTCCTGCGCCGGGCCTTGCGCGGCTCCTCGGGCACGGCCGTCGGGTCGGCGTCGCGCACGAGCCGCTCCTCGCCGGCCAGGCAGACGAACCGCCGCCCCCGCAACCGGCCGATCAGCGTCAGCCCGACCTTGCGGGCGATCTCCACACCCCAGGCGGTGAAGCCGGAGCGGGAGGCGAGAACCGGAATACCCATCAGCGCGGTCTTGATGACCATTTCCGAGGTCAGCCGCCCGGTGGTGTAGAGGATCTTGTCCTCGGGCCGCACCCCTTCGGCGAACATCCACCCCGCGACCTTGTCCACCGCGTTGTGCCGGCCGACATCCTCCATGTAGACCAGCGGCCGGTCCCTCTCGCAGAGAACCGTGCCGTGGATCGCTCCCGCCTCGAGATAGAGGGAGGGG
>Ga0256839_1000050_pt1 | contig 141314 bp, 129 predicted proteins | sample 354166metaG_FD_185968 | JGI IMG/M metagenome (GOLD analysis project Ga0256839, IMG submission 185968) | Hydrothermal vent microbial communities from Mid Atlantic Ridge, Atlantic Ocean - 354-166 | ecosystem: Environmental > Aquatic > Marine > Hydrothermal vents | place: Atlantic Ocean: Mid...
GAGACTGCCCCGCACCGCGCCGTGCGGCTCGATGGGCTGCCGCAGGCCCGCCTCTCCACCCCTGGCGCCTCGTTCCTCAAAAGTGGCTCGCCGCGCATATTCAGATTTTTCAACGGCCTGCTAGGGCCGGGCGGGCGCCGTTGCGGGCGCGGTTGTGCCCCGCGCCGCACCCCCTGTATGGTTGGCGACGGTTCACGGTACGAAGGAAAGCCCGTGCGCAATCTCGTTCACCCGTCACGCGATCCCGCGCCCCGCCGCAACGCGAAGAAGGAGACGGGAGGATGCGGCCGCCGCGATCCCGAACGGACCCGGGCCGCCATTCTGGAAGCGGCGATCATCGAATTCGCGACCCGCGGTCTCGGTGGCGCCCGCGTCTCCCGGATCGCCGAGCGGGCCTGCACCAACAAGCGGATGCTCTATCATTATTTCGGCAACAAGGAGGCCCTCTACCTGGCGGCCCTGGAGGCGGTCTACGAGACCATCCGCGGCAAGGAGCTGGCGCTCGATGTCGATCACATGCCGCCCGACGAGGGCATGCGGGCACTGGTGCGCACCCTCTGGGAGCAGTTCCGCGAGCACCCCGAGTTCATCAGTCTCCTCAACAGCGAGAACCTCCACCGGGCCCGCTATCTGGCACGCTCCGAAAGGGTGCCGGCGCTGCAGTCGCCACTGGTGGAGATGATCGCCGGGTTGCTGCGACGCGGTGCCGAAGCCGGCATCTTCCGCGAGGGGATCGACCCCACCCAGCTCTATCTGAGCATCGCCAGCCTCGCCTATTTCTACTTCTCCAACCGCCACACCCTGGCCATCAGCTTCGGGATCGATCTTCTCGACGAGACGGCCCTCGACCGGCGGCTCGCCCATATTACCGAGCTGGTCATGCGTTACCTCGACGCCGGCGCCGAGCCTTCGGCCACCGTCAGACCGTCTCGGCCCCGTAATACAGCGTGACCGTGTGGCGCGCCTCGGCGAAGAACAGCCAGCGCTGGACGACAACCCCCAGGGACATCGACAGCGCGGCGAGAAACGAGGCGGGGAGCGCCACCAGTCGGCTCGCGAAGGGCAGCAGCAACCCGATCGCCAGAGGCAGGGCGAAGGCACTCAGCACCGTCACCCGGCGCAGCTTCCGGGCGTGCTTGCGGCCGATTTGAAAGGCCATCTCCCGCAGCAGATAGTTGCTCTCGCTGTGGGGAGGATCGAGCAGCCGGACCGCCCCCGGCGGACCGAGACCGGTAGCGCTCGCGACCGTCGCCGTCGCCGGCGCGCCGTCGGCCCATTTCCAGGCGGCGGCCTGCACGAGCCAGGTGGCGATCACCGCCGAAGGCAGGCCGTGGAGAAGGGGCGTGGGCGGCGTCTCGCCGAACAGGTAGAACAAGACCAGGAGCCAGATCCCGCCGGTGATCAGCGCGTAGAGGAGATAGCCCGGCACCGTCCACGGGCTGTGCCAGCGCGGGATCGCCCGCAGGCTCCGGTAGATCATGGCGGTGCAGAAAACGGTGGCGACGGCACCGACCGCGGTCAGCAGCGCGGCCAGGCGCCAGACGCCGCCGATCTCCCCGGCCACCGTCCAGCCCAGGGCGAGGACCAGCGCCGGGAGATAGCTGGCCGCCGCCGCCACCGCCTCCCGGGACAGCCAGGAGGAGCGCCATTGCGACAGCGCCCGCCAGGCGCGCTCGGGATGGCCCAGATGAAACACCGAACTGACCAGGCCGAAAGTGACGAAACCCAGGGCCAGCGCCGTCGCCGCGAGTCCGAAGCCGCGGCTCGCCGGGAGCAGATCGAGGGCGGCGGTGCTCCCGATCAGGAACAGCATGCCGTAACCGGCGCCGGAGCTCGTGGTGAAGAGGATGATGGACAGCGCGGGATGCATGGCTCAATCCGACAGCATGCGATCGACCCAGGCGAGAAGCCGTCCGACCGGCTCCTCCGATTCCGGCTCCTCGGCCGTCGGGGGGGACGGGGCCGCCGGACTTCGGCGACGCGGCGGCAGATAGCGTGCCGTCGGCGCGGTACCCAGTTCCTCCATGACCGCGAAACCGCCGCGCTCGCGCACCAGCCGCGAAACCTCGGAGTCCGGATCGGCGAAATCGCCGAAATGGCGGGCGCCCGCGGGGCAGGTGGCGACACAGGCCGGCACGCGATCGATCTCCTCCAGCTCCTCGTTGTAGATGCGATCGATGCAGAGGGTGCATTTGCGCATCACCTGCTCGACCGGATCCATCTCCCGCGCCCCGTAGGGGCAGGCCCAGGCGCACAGGCCGCAGCCCATGCACAGATCCTCGGCGACGAGGACGATCCCGTCCTCCGGCCGCTTGTAGGAAGCGCCGGTCGGGCAGACGGTGACGCAGGGCGCCTGTTCGCAGTGATAGCAGTTCTTCGGGAAGTAGACCGTCCGTCCCGCCTCCCCTTCTCCGGTCTCGAAACTGTGGATGCGGTTGAGCCAGGCGCCTTCGGGACGCGCCCCGTAGGCGTCCCGGTCGGACAGCGGCCCGAACCGCCCGCCGGTGTTCCACTCCTTGCAGTTGACGGCACAGGCATGGCAGCCGACACAGGTATCGAGATCGACGAGAAGCGCGAGGCTCCTGCCTCCCGCCCGCTCCTCCGGGTTCGGCAGGCTGGTCACGGCACCCGTCCCTCCGACCCCGGTGCACGGGACAGATGGCGGGGTGGCGGGGCGAGACCGGGCGGACGCGGCAAAGGCGGCCACCGCGGATCGGCGGGATCCTCCTCCGCGGACACCTTCTCGATGCGCACCCTGAGATCGTGCCAGGCCGCCTGACCGGTGACCGGATCGGCGTTCGGCCGTTCCCGCCCCTCCCCGTCCTCGGGCAGATGCTCGGTGATCAGCGGGTTCAGGAGGAAGGCTTCGACCGCCTCGGGCGCCTCCGGGTGGAGGTTCCAGGCTCCCGGACGCTTGGCGATGGCGTTCCAGGTCCAGACGGTGCCGGGCTCCACCCCGTCCATCAGCCGTACCCGGGCGGACACCCGCCCCTCCCGGCCGACGATCCAGACCCGTTCGCCTTCGGCGATGCCGAGCTCCGCAGCGGTGCGGCGGTTGACGTAGAGAGGGTTGTGGCCGTGGATCTGCCGCAGCCAGGCGTTCTGCGAATGCCAGGCGTGATAATGGGCCATCGGCCGCTGGGTGAAGGCGCGCAGCGGCAGATCCGGCGACCGTTCGTCCTCGAAAGGCGGGTACCAGAAGGGCAGCGGATCGAAGAACCGTTCGATCCGATCGCGATCCCCTGCCGGCGGCCGGACCGCACCGTGCCCCCGCGCCGCCAGCCGGAAGCGCTGCAGCGGTTCGCAGTAGAGCTGGAGGAAGATCGGCGCCGCCCGGCCGATGAAGCCCATCTCCACCGCATGTTCGAGATAGGCGCGGTTGGCGTAGCGGTAGTAGCGTTGCGCCGGCGGCAGCTCCTGCTGCCAGAAGCAGCCGTTCTCGACATAGCGCTCGAGCTGGGCGGGGTTGACCGGACCCCGCCCGTGGCGGTCGCCCTTCTCGCCCCGCCAGCCCGCCAGCATGCCGATGCCCGGGGCCCGCTCGTGTTGGACCAGATAGTCGCGGTACCCCCCCGGATAGCGCGGCCCGCCCTCGGCCGTCACGCAGCCCGGAAGACCGAGGCGCCAGCCGAGCTCCAGCAGCACGTCCTGGAAGGGCCGGACGTCGCGATCGGGCGCCACCACCGGCTGGCGGATGGCGTCGGCGGGTCCGTGGGCGCCGGAGATCGGCCGGTCGAGAAGGGACATGCAATCCCAGCGTTCGAGATAGGTGGTGTCCGGCAGGATCAGATCGGCGTAGGCGGCCATCTCCGACCAGTAGGCGTCGGCATAGATGATCCGGGGGATGCGGTATGCGCCCGTCTCCGGCTCCCGGTCGGTCAACATCGCGACGGTCGCGTCGGTGTTCATGGCCGAGTTCCAGGCCATGTTGGCCATGAACAGGAAAAGCGTGTCGATCGGATAGGGATCGCCCTTCCAGGCGTTGCGGATGACGAGATGCATCATCCCGTGGACGGCGAGCGGCGCCTCCCAGGAGAAGGCCTTGTCGATCCGCAGCGGCGCTCCCGCGGCGTCGACCAGCAGATCCTCGGGGGCGACGGGAAAGCCGAGCGGCGGTCCCGGAAGCGGGGTTCCGGCCCGAACCTCCCCCGACCGCCCGGCCGGCTTCACCGGCGGCGGGCAGGGACGCGGAAAGGGCGGCTTGTAGAGAAAGCCGCCGGGACGGTCGATCGTCCCCAGCAGCATCTGCAGCAGATGGATCGCCCGGCAGGTGTGAAAACCGTTGCTGCGGGCCGAGATCCCGCGCATGGCGTGCATCGCCACCGGGCGACCGACCATTCTTTCCTGCTGCCGGCCGCGCCAGTCGGTCCAGGGAACCTCCAGCACGAGGTCGGAATCGAAGGCCGCCGCCGCCAGTTCGGCGGCGATCCGGCGGATCCGGGCGGCCGCGATGCCGGTTCGCTCGGCCACCGCATCGGGGGAGCATGCGGAATCGAGACAGCGTTCCACGAGCGGTCGGAAGGCGGGCACCGCCCGCCGCCCGTCGGGCAATCGGACCTCGCCGGTGAGCGCGGGCTCGGCGAGCGGATCCTCGGCCGCCCGCAACGTCCCGCTGCGCCGATCGCGGACCAGCGGGCGTCCCTCTTCGTCGCGGGCGAAAAGGCCGTCCTCGGGCCCGCCGGGATCGTGGATCACCAGCCAGCCGGCATTGGTGAAACGGGCCAGGAAATCGAGATCGACGCGCCGGGTTCGCAGCAGCTCGTGGGCGAGGGCGAGAGCCAGCAGCCCGTCGGTGCCGGGACGGATCGGCAGCCATTCGTCGGCGATCGCCGAATAGCCGGTGCGCACGGGGTTGACCGAGACGATACGGGCGCCCCGCGCCCTGAGCTTCGCCAGCCCGATCTTGATCGGATTGCTGTCGTGATCCTCGGCCACGCCCCAGAGCATCAGATAGCGGGCGTGTTCCCAGTCCGGCTCACCGAATTCCCAGAAACTGCCGCCGATGGTGTAGAGCCCGGCCGCCGCCATGTTGACCGAACAGAATCCACCGTGGGCCGCGTAGTTGGGGGTGCCGAACTGGCTCGCCCACCAGCCGGTCAGTGCCTGACTCTGGTCGCGGCCGGTGAAGAAGGCGAGCTTGCGGGGATCGGTCCGGCGGATCTCCGCCAGCCAGGAAGTGGCGAGCGACAGCGCCTCCTCCCATTCGATCTCCCGGAACGCCCCGCTTCCCCGGGGACCGGTGCGCAACAGCGGCTTGCGCAGCCGGGCCGGCGAGTAGTGGTTCATGATTCCGGCCGAGCCCTTGGCGCAGAGCACCCCCCGGTTGACCGGGTGATCGCGGTTGCCCTGGATGTAGCGGATGCGGCCGTCTTTCAGATGAACCCGGATGCCGCAACGGCAGGCGCACATGTAGCAGGTGGTGGTCCTGACCTCTTCGCCGACCGGTTCGGTGAACTCGGCCTCCGGCCGCAGCCCGGCCGGCCTGTCGGGCCCGAAAGCATGGTTGCCGCGCGTCATTCCGCCTCCCGAGAGTGACCGGCGCGTCCCCGGCGGCCCGGCACCATGCCGATCTCCGCACCGCCCGACTCGCCTCTAGCACGGGCCCGACCGCCTCCGCCAGTCCCGGCGGTGCCGATGCCCCGCCGCCATCGGGCCCCGCGCTCGCTAGACGACCGTCGCGCGGCTCGCGACCACCCGGTCGCGCCCCTCCTCCTTGGCCCGGTAGAGAGCATCGTCGGCCCGGCGGACCAGCTCCGCGACGGGCTCACCGGGGCGGCGTTCGGCGACCCCGAAGCTGGCAGTGACGCGGAGGATCTCGTCCTCGGCGATCTCGATATCGCTGCCGGCGAGGCAGCGGCGTGCCCGCTCGGCCACTTCGCGGGCGACTTCACTCCCGGTGCCGGGCAGGAGAATCGCGAACTCCTCGCCGCCGAAACGGGCCGCCACATCGTAACGACGCAGACCGGCCCGGAGCAGGCGTGCGACCTGTCGGAGCACCTCGTCCCCCGCCGGATGCCCGCAGCGATCGTTGACCCGCTTGAAATGATCGACGTCCAGCAGGACGAAGGAGAGAGGCCGGCCGAAACGATCCGCCTCCGCCGCCTCCTCGTTCAGGCGATCGAGCAGGAAGCGGCGGTTGGGCAGACCGGTCAGCACGTCGGTATTGGCGAGCATCTCGAGCTCCCGGCAGGCCTCCTCCAGATGCTGCTGGGAGCGGATCTGGCGGATGACGAGGGAGAGAATGTCGGCGACGCTCCTGAGGAACCGGACCTCGCCCTCGTCGCGCGGATGGCCGTGCGGCAGATAGAGCACCATCACCCCGAGAACGGTATCACCGGAGAGAACGGGCACGATGTAGTGGCCGTGCGGGCGCATGCCGGGAAAGCCGTTCTCGTGCCGTTCGTCCAAACAACGCGCGTGCAACAGCTTGCGGCTGGCGGCGACACGGCCGCAGAGGCAGCGACCGAACGGCACCCGCGCACAGATCGTCCGCAGCTCGGGATCGAGGCCACGATCGACGACCAGCTCGAGAGTCCCGCCCTCGGCGTCGGCGAGGAAGATGCCACCCCTGGGTTCGATGGACAGCCAGCTCACCGCGAGCAGGATCTCGAGGCACTCCTCGAGAGCGGGTCGGAGATCGCTGCGTCCGGCCAGACGCCGCAACAGAGCGTTGAGAGCCCGTTCGTTCTCCAGCGCGCGCTCGACCGTTTCCTGCCCCATCTCCCGCCGTCTCCGCCGAAAGGGAGGATATGCCCGGATGCGGCGGCAGATTGGCAGAAATTCGTGAACGGGAAGTTGACGCCCGACGCGCGGGCACGCTCAACCCGCCGGCAGCTCGTCCACCATCTCGATGAAGGCGGTGGGACATTCCGCGGCACAGAGGCCGCAGCCCTTGCAGAAGGCGTAGTCAAAGACGTAGAAGGAGCCGTCCGCGAGCGGTTCCGGCGTCTTGAGGACCGCGAAATCGGGACAGAGATTCCAGCAGTTGTCGCAGGCGAGGCAGTTGCCGCAGGAAAAGCAGCGCTGGGCCTCCAGTGCGAACTCGCCCGCCTCGAGACCCGGCTCGATCTCCTTCTCGTCCCGGATCCGCTCGGCCGCCGGCCGGGCCTCCGGTTCCCGGCGCGGCGCGCGGTCGAAGTAGTAGAGCTGGAGAGCCTCCACCGGGACCGCCTCGCTCTCCCCTTCGGGCAGTCCCGTGATCCTGCGGAGATGCAGCAGCACGGCCATCGCGGCCCGCCGGCCGTCCCCCAGGGCGGCGCTGACGCTGCCGCCCCGGCCGCTGGCGTCACCGGCGGCGAACAGGCCCGGCCGCCCCTCGATCCGCCCGAAGCGATCGCTCGCCAGATAGTCCCGCCACCGCGGCAGCATCTCGATCCCCTCGGGATCGACGACCTCGCCGGTGGCGGGAATCACCACCTCCGCCGGGATCACCCGCTCGGTGCCCTCGAAGGCGACCCGGCGGGTGCGGCCCCGATCGTCCCGGAACGCCCGCACGGCGGCGAGCTCGACGGCCCGCAGACGGGCACCGCGGATGATCAGCCGGGTGGGCGTGGTGTGCGGATGGATGATCACCCCCTCTTCCACCGCCTGCCGCACTTCGCGGGGAAAGGCCTGCATATGGTCTTCCGGCCCCACCGCGTCGGCCGCTCCCGGCAGGGCGCGGGTGGTGACCAGATGGACCTCCCGGGCTCCCGCCCGGATCGCCATCCGGGCGACATCGACCGCGGTGTTGCCACCGCCGTGAACGACCACGACCTTGCCTTCGAGGGGGGCGGCGCCGACGTCGATCCATTCCTCCAGCAGGGACAGGCCGTAACGGAGATCGCCCGGGGCGGCCCCATCGACGCTCCAGGGGCGCGGTTTCTGCAGACCCGGGGCCAGGATCACCGCATCGTAATCCTGCTCGAGCTCGTTCAGGAACAGATCGCGCCCGAGCTTCGTCTGGCGGCGGAAGGCGATGCCGGCGTCGAACAGCCGTTCGAGCTCGGCGTCGAGAACCCGGCGCGGCAGACGATAGAGGGGGATGGCCGTGCGCAGCAGGCCGCCGGCCACGGGATAGCGGTCGAACAGCACCGGCCTGACCCCGGCCCGGCGCAGATGCCAGGCGGCGGCGAGACCGGCCGGCCCGGCACCGACGATCGCCACCTCGGGCGCGTCCTCGGCCAGCGGCGGCACCTCCAGCCGCCAGCCCTCGGTGACGGCAAGGTCGCCCAGAAAGCGCTCGATGCCGTGGATGTTGAGGGGCTCGTCGAAATGGCCGCGGTTACACCCGTCTTCGCAGGGATGCGGGCAGATGCGTCCGGTGACCGCCGGCAGCGGATTGACCGCGACGATGGTCGCCCAAGCCCCCTCCAGATCGCCCTCCTGCACCTTCTGGATGTAGGCCTGCGGATCCTCTCCGGCGGGACAGCGGGTGTGGCAGGGCGCCGGCCGGTGGTGGTGGACGGGGCGCTGTTCGCGCCAGCTTCCGACATCGTAGTCGAGGGAACTTCCCGGCAACGCCGCCGCAGCGCGGGCCAGGGACGCGGACTCGTCGGCGTTCATCGGATCGCTCCTCCCCGCCGCACCAGCGCCGCCGACAGGCTGTCGCGCAGATCGCCCTCGCGGGCCAGCAGGCCGTAGGTCTCGATGTTGTGGTCGGCGAGCGCCTGCAGATGCGTCCGTTCCTCCACCGCCACCGGATCGTCGCCCAGCAGGTGGCGGAAACGGCCCTGGAGACGCAGATACTCGGTGACCGGCTTCTTCTCGCGGATCGGCAGCACCGACACCACCTCACCCCGCTCGAGCTCGATGATCGGCGTCAGCCCGGTCTCGACCCCGGCGCGGGCGACCTTGATGGTGAGCTCCGGTCCGTGCATCCACCCCAGCGGGCAGGGGGCGTGGATCATGAGGAAGCTCGGCCCTTCGATGGCCATGGCCCGGCGCACCTTGGCCTTGATGTCACCGGGATAGGCGACCGTGGCGGTGGCCGCGTAGGGCAGATGATGCGCGGCGATGATCGCCAGCAGATCCTTCTTGAGATGGCGCTTGCCCGGCCGCACGCGGCCGGCCGGCGAGGTGGTGGTGGCCGCCGCGTGCGGGGTCGAGCTCGACCGCTGGACACCGGTGTTCATGTAGGCTTCGTTGTCGAAGCACACGTAAAGCACGTTGTGGCCACGCTCGATCATCCCCGAGAGGGTCTGGAAACCGATGTCGAAGGTGCCGCCGTCGCCGGCGAAGGCCAGCACCTTGGTCGGCCGGCCCTGCTGCTTGAGGGCCGTCTCGATACCCGCCGCCAACGCCGCCGTGTTCTCGAACAGCGAGTGGATCCAGGGGATCCGCCAGGCGGTCTGCGGCCAGGGGGTGGAGAAAACCTCGAGGCACCCGGTGGCGTTGGCGACGATCACATCCGGCCCCGCCGCCTCGGTGACGATGTGGGCGGCCAGGGACTGGCCGCATCCCTGGCAGGCGCGATGCCCGGGATCCATGCCCGAAAAGCGCGGCTGGCGACGACGCAGCGCGCGAAGGTCGATCGTCTCGGGGGATGTGCTCATTTCGCGCCTCCCGGGCGGGCCGGCGGAGCCGACCGGAGATCGATGACGGTGCAGCGGACGGGCTCGGCGGCCTCGGCGAGACGCAAAAGCCGCGACAGGATCCCGAGCGGGATGTCGCGGCCGCCGAGACCGGCGACGGCCCCGTGAACCCGCGGTGCGTCCCGCAGGCCGGCCAAGGCCGCCCGCACCTCGGTGGCGAGAATGCCGCCGGCCCCGGGACCGATCGCCCGCTCGAGGACGATCAGATCGGCGAGGCCCTCCACCGCCCGCCGCAGCGCCTCGGCGGGAAACGGACGGAAGCAGCGCAGGGCCATCAGGCGCAGCGGGGTCCCGGGCAGCAGTTCGCGGGCCGCTTCCTGGAGGGTGCCGTAGACCGAGCCCAGGGTGAGGATCCCGATCTTCGCCCTGTGCGGGCCGTCGAGCTTGATCAGCCCCCCGGCCCGGCGGCCGACCAGATCGGCCCAGTCGGCGTCGGCTTTCAGGATTTCGGTGATCGACGCTTCCAGATCGCCGTGGAGCTGGGCCCGCACCTCGGTGTAGTGCTCGGGACCGACGAGGGTGCCGAGGGTCAGGGGACGCCGCGGGTCGAGGGTGCGCGAGAAGCGGTAGGGGGGCAGGAACATGTCGATCTGCTCCTGGCTCGGCAGATCGACCGGCTCGAACAGATGGGTGAGGATGAAGCCGTCGACGCAGACCATCACCGGCAGTTCGGTGTCCTGGGTGATGCGGAAGGCCTGGATGGTGGTGTCGATCGCGTCCTGGTTGTCGGTGCAGAAGAGCTGGATCCAGCCGGCGTCGCGGACCGCCATGGCGTCCTGATGGTCGTTCCAGATGTTGATCGGTGCGCTGACCGCCCGGTTGGCGCAGGTCAGCACCAGCGGCACCCGCATGCCGGCGATGTTGTAGAGCACCTCCGCCATCAGCAGGACCCCCTGCGAGGCGGTCGCGGTGTAGGCGCGGGAGCCGGCCGCGGCGGCCCCGAGCACCACCGAGGCGGCGGCGAATTCGCTCTCGACGCTCACCACCTCGCAGTCCGCCTCGCCGTCGGCGACCAGCTTGGCGATTCCCTCGACGATATGGGTCTGCGGGGTGATCGGGTAGGCGGCCACCACCTGGGGACGACAGCGGACCACCGCCCGGGCGATGGCCTGGGATCCTTCAAAGGCCGCGCGCATCCACCACCCTCCGCCAAGCGTCGGCCGTGACCCGGGCCGCCGCCGCCTCCACCGCGCGTCGGTTGCGGGCCGCCGTCTCGGGCGGAAACCGGTCCGTCAGCGCCTGCTCCAGCGCCGCCAGCGGGCACAGGCCGGTGAGGGCCAGCAGCGCCCCGAGAAGCGCCGAGTTGGGCATCGGCCGGCCGATCGTTTCCTCGGCGATCCGGGTCGCCGGCAGGCTCACCCAGCGGCCGTCGAAGCCCGCCGGGGCCGGCAGGGTCTCCAGTCTCGCGCTGTTGACCAGCACGCAGCCGTCTTCCCGCAGTCCGGTCAGGGTCGCCGGAGCCTTCAGCAGCGTCGGATCCTGGACCACCACGATATCCGGCCTCTCGATCTGACAGCGGCGTTTGACCGTGTCACGGGCCACCCGGACGAAGGCCGCCACCGGTGCGCCGCGTCGCTCCGCGCCGAAGGCGGGAAAGGCCTGGCCGTAGAGACCGGCATCCACCGCCGCCGCCGCCAGCAGATAGGCCGCCACCACGTTGCCCTGACCGCCACGGCCATGGATGCGGATTTCGAGCACGGCGTCCCTCCCCGGACTTCGACTCGAACGAGCCTACCACGAACGTCGAGGCCGTCGCAGAGTAGAATTTCCCGGTGCCCCCGCCTTGACCCCGATCAATCTCCGCAAGCCGCTCCACTCCTTCACTCCAGCGCCACGGCCCGGAACCGCGGCCGGGCCTCGACGACGATCCGGTGGCAGCCGCCCAGCCTCAGTTCGCCGGCGTCGGCACGGACCGTCTCCTCGACCGCCGTGAACAGGATCGAGACCGCCCGCTCGAGGGCCGCCTTCGCATCCGCGCCCCGCACCCGGAAACCGAGGTAGAGCGCCGCCAGGAGATCGCCCGTACCGTGAGCCCGGCAGGGCAGACGCGGTGTTTCGATCCAGAAACCGCCGCCCTCGGTTTCGAGCAGGACACCGATCCGCCCGCCGGCCGCCGGCACGCCGGTGGCGAGCACGGTCCGCGGGCCACGGGCGCGCAGGCGCGCCGCGGCGCGGCGCGCAGCCCCGGGATCCCCGGGGTCGAGGCCCGTCAGCCAGGCGAGCTCGAAGCGGTTGGGCGTGACGATGTCGGCCGCGGGAACCAGCGTCTCGCGCATGTATTCGGCGAGATCCCGCGGTACGAAGAGGCCCGTTTCCTCGTCGCCGAGGACCGGATCGCAGAGCCAGGGAAGGCCGGGCCGCAGCCGGCGCAGCCGGGCGATCGCCCGCAGCAGCACCGGCCCCTGGGCAGCGCTCCCGAGATAGCCCGACAGGACGGCGCCGCAACGTTCGAGCGGGGCGGTGGCGCACAACCCCTCGAGAACCCGCTCAAGCCAGGCGGCGTCGAATCGGCTGCCGGCCGGCGGACCATAGCCCGGATGATGGGCGTACCAGACGGTCGGCACCGGCCACACTTCGAGCTCCAGAGCCTGGAGGGCCCAGACGGCCGCCCGGTTGCCGACGTGCCCCAGACTCACGAAAGACTGGATGGACAGGACCGCCTGTTCCATTCTCCGTCCCGCACGAGGTTCCGGTGCCGGTGTAGCGCCGACCGGTCGTCGAAGCGAGGATGGAGCGATGCCGCCGAACCCAGCCGATCTGCGCCACGAATACGAGGGCCCCGCCCTTCTGGAGAAGGACGCCGCCGAGGATCCCTTCGACCAGTTCGCGGTCTGGTTCGCGGAGGCGGTCGATGCCGCCCTCTACGAGCCGACGGCGATGACCCTCGCCACCGCCGACGCCGAGGGCCGTCCCTCGGCCCGCATCGTCCTCCTCAAGGAGTACGACCGTCGCGGTTTCGTGTTCTACACCAACTACGAGAGCCGCAAGGGCCGGGAGATGGCGGAAAACCCCCGCGCCTGCCTGCTCTTCTTCTGGGACCGGCTGCACCGCCAGGTGCGCATCGACGGCACGGTGGAGCGGACCGCGGAGGCGGAGGCGGACGCCTATTTCGCTTCCCGCCCCTACGGGGCCCGGATCGGCGCCTGGGCCTCCGCCCAGAGCCGGGAGATCGCGGGCCGCGAGGAGCTCGAGGTGCGGGTCCGCGCCCTGCGCGAGAAATATCCCGAAAGCGTCCCCCGGCCACCCTACTGGGGCGGCTACCGGGTGCGGCCCGTCCGGTTCGAATTCTGGCAGGGGCGGAGCGACCGCCTCCACGACCGGTTGGCCTACGCGAAGGAGGGTGCGGGCTGGCGCCGCTACCGCCTCGCCCCCTGAGGCATCCTCTTGCCCCCTCTCCCCGGCCGGCTAGTTTGCAGGCTCAGAAGAGAACGGGAATGCGATTCATGAACGAGCGCAAGACGGTGTTCATCACCGGGGCGAGCCGCGGCATCGGTCACGCCACCGCGACCTATTTCGTGCGCCGCGGCTGGCGGGCGATCACCTGCTCGCGGGAGGTGGTGCCGCCCCAGTGTCCGCGCAACGAACGCCATGCCCACATCACCATCGATCTTTCCGAGACCCACCGGTTGCCGGAGGCGGTCGAACGTCTGAGCGAGCTCTTGGGCGGTGAACCGCTGCACGCGCTGGTCAACAACGCCGGCTACTCCCCCAAGGGCGAGGGCGGCACGCGCCTCGGTTGTCTCGACGGCGAGATGGAAATCTGGCAGCGGGTGTTCGCGATCAACTTCTTCGCCCCGGTCTATTTCAGCCGCGCCTGCGCGCCGATGCTGGCGGAAAGCAAGGGCTCGATCGTCAACCTGACCTCGATCGCCGGCCATCGCGTGCATCCCTTCGCCGGCAGCGCTTACAGCACCTCCAAGGCCGCCCTCTGGGCGCTGACCCGCGAACTCGCCGCCGATCTCGCCCATCTCGGTATCCGCGCCAACGCCGTCTGCCCGGGGGAGATCAACACCGCCATCCTCTCCCCCGGCACCGAGGAGCTCGTAGAGAGGATCCCGCTCCGGCGGCTGGGCTCCCCCGAGGAGGTGGCGGCGGCGATCTACTATCTCTGCAGCGAGGAAGCCTCCTACATCACCGGCGCCGAGATCCCGGTCAACGGCGGCCAGGACGTCTACTGAGCCCGGCCGGGACTCACTCCCGCACGCCGCGCAGCCGCAGGCTCCGCCGGCGCAAAAGTTCGACCGTCGTCAGGAGGGCGATCGAGATCACGATCAGGATGGTGGCGACGGCGAGGATGGTGGGGCTGATCTGTTCCCGGATTCCGGCCCACATCTGCCGCGGGATGGTGCGCTGGTCGTAACCGGCCAGGAACAGCACCACCACCACCTCGTCGAAGGAGGTGATGAAGGCGAACAGCGCCCCCGAGATGACCCCGGGCAGGATCAGGGGCAGCACCACTTTGAAGAAGGTGAAGGCGGGTCCGGCACCCAGCGACTGGGCCGCGCGCACGAGACTGCGATCGAATCCCGTGAGGGTCGCGGTCACGGTGATCACCACGAAGGGCGTGCCCAGAGCGGTGTGGGCGAGGATGATGCCGGCGTAGCTCTGGGCCAGGTCGAGCTGGGAATAGAAGAAGTACATCGCCGCGGCGGCGATGATGATGGGCACGATCATCGGCGCGATCAGGATGCTCATCACCGTCTTGCGCAGCGGCATCTCGGCCCGGCTCAACCCGAGAGCGGCGATGGTGCCCAGGGTGGTCGCCAGGAGGGTCGCCGAGCTGGCGATGACGAGGCTGTTGCGCACCGCGTGCAGCCATTGCGGGTTTTCGAGGAAATCCCGATACCAGCGCAGCGAGTAGGCGGCCGGATCGAGCCGCAGCATGCCCTCGGAGAAGGTGAAATAGGGCTCGGCGTTGAAGGACAGGGGGATGATCACGAGGATGGGCGCGATCAGGAAGACGAACACGCCGGCGCAGAAGACGTGGAAGACGTAGTGCCAGACGCGTTCGGCGGTGGAGGCGTAGACCGGGAGCGCCATGATCTTTCACCCGAGCTTCATGTTTTCGACGCCGACCAGCTTGTTGTAGACCCAATAGAGGATCAGCACCGCCGCCAGCAGCAGCGTTCCCAGCGCCGCCGCCAGCCCCCAGTTCAGCGATTTCTGCATGTGGTAGGCGATCATGTTGGAGATGAGCTGGCCCGAGGTGCCGCCGACCAGGGCCGGGGTGATGTAGTAGCCGATCGCCAGGATGAAGACGAGCAGACAGCCGGCCCCCACCCCCGGCAGGGTGAGCGGCGCATAGACCCGCCAGAAGGCCTCCCAGGGATGCGCTCCCAGCGACTGGGCGGCCCGCATGTAGGAGGGAGAGATGGTGCGCATCACGCTGTAGAGCGGCAGCACCATGAAGGGCAGCAGGATGTGGGTCATGGCGATGATCGTGCCGGTCTGGTTGTAGATCATCGAGATCCGGTTCTGATCGCCGATGATCCCGATCCAGACCAGCAGATCGTTGAGCACCCCCTGCTGCTGAAGGATCACGATCCAGGAGGTCGTGCGCACCAGGAGCGAGGTCCAGAACGGCAGCAGGACCATGATCATCAGCAGATTGGAGACCCTGAGCGGCAGCGTCGCCAGGAGATAGGAGACGGGAAAGCCGAGCACCAGGCAGAGGGCGGTGATCAGCAGGCTGATGCGGAAGGTGCGCAGGAAGAGCGGCACGTAGATCCGCTTGTTCTCGGGTTGGGCGACGATGTTGCCGTCCGGATCGAAGCGCATGTCGACCGCCGCCAGATAGTAGGACAGCGTGTAGGGGCTGCTCATCCGCTTGACGAGCTTCCAGACGTCGGGATCGCCCCAGCGCGGGTCGAGGTCGAGAAAGGCCTCGCGATAGGGCGGCTCGATGCGCTGGACCCTCCGCTGGGTCTTCATGATCAGCGAGCGCATGCCGCTCATCTCGTAATTGAGCCGGGTCGCCACCTTGCCGACGGTGCGCGCCTCCCGGCTGGAGACGAGATCCCGGTAGAGGGCGGCGAAGACACGCTCCTCGGGCAACTCCGCCCCGTCCCAGTCGGCCAATGCCGCCGTCACCTCCGGCCAGTAGGTCCGCACCTCGGGATTGGCGACGCTGCGCGTCAGCATGTCGAAGATGGGCATCAGGAAGGTGACGAGAACGAACAGCAAGAGCGGCGTCGCCAGGAGGAACGCGGTGATCCGCCGCCGGCGCATGGCCCGCGCCAGGGAGATCTTGAGCGGCGTACCGTCGGCTGCGGTGAGCTGTCCGGGAGTGACGGCGGCCCGGGCCATGCTGCGAACCCTCCCCTCAGGCGTCCAGTGCGCGACAGTCTTCCATCCGCCAGCCGATCCGGATCCGCTGGCCGGTCGTCAGGGCGAACCGGCCGCCGGTGTTCGGCACCTTGACGATGAAGTCCTCGTCGCCGCAGACGGCGAGGCGCACGCGGATGTGATCGCCGTGGTAGATCAGCTCCTCGACCCTTGCGGTGAACACGTTCGGCAGGCTGCCGTCGGGCGGATCGAGGATCACCCGTTCCGGCCGCAGCGACAGGGTGGTGGGCCGGCCGACGGCATCGACGTTGACGGCGAGGGCCAGCACCTCGCCGTCGGCGATCGCCACCCGACAGATCCCGTCCTCGATCGCCTTCACGGTGCCGAGCAGGCGGTTGTTCTCGCCGATGAACTGGGCGACGAAGGCGTTCTCGGGCTCCTCGTAGAGCTGGGCCGGGCTGGCGAGCTGCTGGATCACGCCGTCGTTGAAGACCGCCACCCGGTCGGACATCGTCAGCGCCTCGCCCTGATCATGGGTGACATAGACCACCGTAATGCCGAGCTCTTCGTGGAGGTGCTTGATCTCGTACTGCATGTTCTCCCGGAGCTGCTTGTCGAGCGCTCCCAGGGGCTCGTCCATCAGAACGAGCTTGGGCTCGAAGACCAGCGCCCGGGCGAGCGCCACCCGCTGCTGCTGGCCGCCCGAAAGCTGGGCCGGGCGCCGCGAACCGAATCCCTCGAGCCGCACCATGGCGAGCGCCCGCTCGACCCGTTGCCGTATCTCCTCCCGCGGCAGCCGCCGGACCACGAGCGGAAAGGCGAGATTTTCCTCCACCGTCATGTGCGGGAACAGGGCGTAGTTCTGGAACACCATGCCGATGTCGCGCTTGTGCGGCGGCACCCTGGTGATGGGGAGCCGGTCGAGATAGATCTCACCGTGGGTCGCCGCCTCGAAGCCGGCGAGCATCAAAAGACAGGTGGTCTTGCCCGAGCCCGAAGGGCCGAGCAGGGTGAGGAACTCGCCCCGGGCCACCTCCAGATTGAGGTTCTTGACCACCAGCGTTTCGCCGTCGTAGGTTTTCTGCACGTCGACGAACCGCACGAATCCCCGATCTTTCTCTTCCATTCTCGACGCTTCCGCCCCCTCGCCTGCCTTTACCGCGCTCTTGCTACTGAGAGCCGTCGCGAGTGTAAAGCCACCCGCCGCGGGAAACGCCGCCTCGCCGGCATGCTCCTTTCCGGAAGCGTCATCGGGGGATCCCGGCCGCAGTTCGTCTCGAAAAGACGGAAAAAAGTTTCCGACAATTTTAACTTTCCTTTTTCCTTCAATGGCTTGATTTTTTCGATGTCTCTGTTAACCATACCGCGACTTGAAGGTCCTCCCGAAAAATTCCCACCAGCGGGTGCGAATACCGGCCATGCAGATGCACATCCTCCTGGTTCAGCCCGCGGGCTGGAGCCTGCCGTGGCTGACAGCGATCCTGCGGGAAGCCGGGCTCGATGCCTACCGTCTCGAACATGTCGGCAGCCTGCCTCGGGCGATCGAACGGCTGGTCGATCGCGGAGCCGATCTCGTGCTGCTGGACCGCGCCACCGTGGAGGACGGGGAAACCGCGCTTTTGCGCCTCCAGTGCATCGCCCCCGGCACGCCGGTGGTCCCCTTCGTCACCGTGGCCGGGGAAACACTCCTCGATCGTGAGCTCCTGATCCGCTGCATCGTCCGGATCTGGCGGGCCAGCCAGAACCGGCGGCGGCTCGTGCATCGTGCCACCCACGACCGGCTGACCGGACTCGCCAACCGCTGGCTGCTCGAGGACAAGGTGGCGGAGGCGGTGGCCCGGGCACGCCGCCGGGGCGATCCGGGGGCCCTCGTGTTTCTCGATCTCGACGGCTTCAAGGCGATCAACGATCGCTACGGACACGATGCCGGCGATTTCGTGCTCAAGACGATCGGCGAGCGGCTCCGCCGGGTGGTCCGCGAAAGCGACACCGTGGCCCGCTTCGGCGGCGACGAGTTCGTCGTGCTGCTCGAGGAGGTGCGCAACGAGAAGAGCGCCGGCAAGGTCGCCGCCAAGCTCGAAAGGGTGATCGCCGAACCGGTGCCGCTGCCGCACGGTCCGACGGTGATCCGGGCGAGTACCGGCCTCTCCCTGTTCCCGAGCCAGGGCACCAACCTGCACGATCTCTTGCGGCGGGCCGACCGGCTGATGTACCACAACAAGCTCAACCGCCGGCTCGACAACGCCGTCGCCTGAGCCGCGACCGCCGCGACATTCCTTCGCGATCGCCCCCCGGAACGCGCGAGACCTGCTAAACGGTATCCGACCGCCGGTTTCGGCGATGCGGGAAACCGTACCATGACACGCCGTCCCGGCACCCCGTGTTGCGGTTCTCCGGTCGCTTGTGGAATGCTTCGGGCATGAGCGGGCAGCAGACGGAACAGGGACTTGCCGTCCGGGCGCTGATCAGGCGTTGCCGCAGGGCGAGCGCCGCCACCCTCCTGCAGGGGGAGGAGGCCCGGGTGGCCGGCCCGTACGCATCCCTGGTCATGGTCGCGGCCGACCTCGATGCGAGCCCGCTGTTGTTTCTTTCGACCCTCGCCGTCCACAGTCGCAATCTCGAACGGGATCCGCGGATGGCGCTTCTCCTCGACGGGACCGAGGGGCTGGAGAATCCCCTCGCCGGGGAGCGCGCGACCCTGCTCGGTGTCTGCGAACGGACCTCCTGCCCGCGGCTCCGGAGCCGCTACCTGCGCTACCATCCGGACGCCGCCCGGTATTCGGATTTCGCCGATTTCCACCTCTGTCGCCTGCGCCTCGAACGTGCCCATCTCGTCGCCGGGTTCGGCCGCATCGCCTGGGTCCCGGCCCCGGCCGTGCTGCTATCCGAGGCGATCACGCGGGACCTCCTCCGCCGGGAGGAGGCCCTGCTCGGGGAGCTCGAACGGGAGCAGACCGACAATCTGCAGCTCCTCGCCGCGGCCGCGGGCGCCACACCCGGCGGCTGGCGACCGATCGGCCTCGATCCCGAGGGTCTCGATCTCGCCCGCGGTCGGGAGCGGCTGCGCATCCCGTTCCCGGCCACGGTCGCCGATCCGGAACAACTGCGGGCGGCCCTCGTCGATCTCGTACGCGGCGGCCGGCGCCGGACGGCCGAAGACCATTCGTCCCGACCCCAGGATTGATCGCCCAGGAGGATCCCCGAGGTGAAACCCGCCACCGTCGATCGGGAGACGGCCCGCAAACCGTCCGCGTCCGCAGGCGATGGAGCCACCCGTGCCAACCTGGTTCCGGCGAAGCTGATCATGCAGGCGGTGCGTGCCGGCGAGGCCCGGCTGAACGCCGCCGGCGCCCTCGTCGCCCGGACCGGCATCTTCACCGGCCGTTCGCCCCGCGACAAATTCGTCGTCGCCAGACCCGATCTCGCCGAGACCATCGACTGGGGGGACAACAACCAGCCGCTGGAGCCGGAGCGTTTCGCGCGGCTGCTCGCCCGTGCCCGCGCCTATGCGCGCAACCGCCCCCTCTACCGTCAGGATCTCCACGCCGGCGCCGATCCCCGCCATCGCCTGCGGGTCCGGGTGTGGACCGAACAGGCCTGGCACGCGCTGTTCGCCCGCAACATGTTCATCCGCCCCACCCGCCCGGAGCTCGCCGGCTACCGTCCCGACTGGGAGGTGCTCCATCTGCCGGGCTTCCGGGCCGAGCCGACGGAGGACGGCACCCGCTCGGAAACGGTGGTGGCGATCGATTTCGCGACGCGCATCGTGCTGATCGCCAACACCCTCTACGCGGGCGAAATCAAGAAATCGATCTTCACCGTCCTGAACCATCTGCTGCCGGAGCGGGGTGTCCTGCCGATGCACTGCTCCGCCAACGCGAGCCCCTCGGGGAAGGTCGCGCTCTTCTTCGGCCTTTCGGGCACCGGCAAGACGACCCTGTCGGCGGACGCCGATCGGATTCTGATCGGCGACGACGAACACGGCTGGTCGGACCGGGGCGTGTTCAACTTCGAGGGCGGCTGCTACGCCAAGGTGATCCGCCTTCGACGCGAGGCGGAACCCGAGATCTGGGACGCATCCAACCGCTTCGGCGCCATCCTCGAGAACGTGGTCCTCGATCCCGACACCCTGGAACCCGATTTCGACGACCCCGGCCTGACCGAGAACACGCGCAGCTCCTATCCCCTCGATTTCATCCCCAACGCCAGCCGTGACGGCCTCGGCGGTCATCCCACCGACATCGTCATGCTCGCCTGCGACGCCTTCGGCGTGCTGCCGCCGATCAGCCGTCTCACCCCCGAACAGGCGATGTACCACTTCCTCTCCGGCTACACCGCCAGGGTGGCCGGTACCGAGCGCGGGGTGACCGCTCCCAAGGCGACCTTCTCGGCCTGTTTCGGGGCGCCCTTCATGCCCCGTCATCCCTCCGTCTACGCCCGGCTCCTCGGCGAATTCATGCACCGCCACCGGGTGCGCTGCTGGCTTCTCAACACCGGCTGGAGCGGCGGCGGTTACAGCGTCGGCGAACGGATGCCGCTCGAACTCACCCGCGCCCTGCTCCACGCCGCCCTCGCGGGCGAGCTCGACGGCGTGCCGAGCCGCATCCACCCGGCCTTCGGCCTCGCCATGCCGGCCGCCTGTCCGGGGATCGACGCGGAGCTTCTGGACCCCCGCGCGAGCTGGACCGACAAGCGCGCCTACGACGAGGCGGCGGCCATCGTCGCCAAACTCTTCGCCGAAAATTTCGAGAAATTCCGCCCCTACGTCGGCGCCGAGATCGCCCGCGCGGGCCTCGTGCCCGGTTGAAGCCGGCGGCGCACGGGGCTCACAGGACCCAGCCGGCGGCCACCGCCACCTCCAGGACCTCAAGACCGCCTTCCCAGATCATGTCGAGGGCGACGTAGAGAACCAGCACCAGACCGACATAGGCGATCCAGGCGTGGCGCTCGATCAGGCGGGCGATGTAGCCCGCCGCCACCCCCATCAGGGCGATCGAGAGCACCAGCCCGAAGATCATGATATAGGGATGCTCGCGCGCCGCCCCCGCCACCGCCAGCACATTGTCGAGGGACATCGAGATGTCGGCCACCGCGACCTGGATCACGGCCGAACGGAAGGTCTTGATGCCGGTACCGCGGTTCTCCCCGGGTTCGACCTCGGCGAGCTGCATCTCGATGCTGCGGGCCCGGATCTCCCGCCACATCTTCCAGGCGACCCACAGCAGCAGCAGGCCGCCGGCCAGCATCAGTCCGATGATCGACAGGAGATCGACGGCGATCAGGGCGAAGGCGATCCGGGCGATCAGCGCGAGACCCACGCCGAAGAGGATCACCTGCCGCTGCTGCCTGACCGGCAGGCCGGAGGCGGCCGAGCCGACGACGACGGCATTGTCGCCGGCGAGCACGATGTCGATCATGATCACCGACAGGAAGGCGGTGAGCTGGCTTACCAACAGAGGATCGAGCATGGTCCGTCGTGTGTGTCCTTGCCGCGCCGCACCCTATCCGCAGGCCGCCCGCGACGCCACCCCCTCTCGCGGCCGGGGCGATCCCGCCCCTCGGGGATCGGTGGTTGACCCGGAACCCGGAGCGCGCCAAACGCCATCCCATGAAGGTCACCGGTGGCGGTTCTCGTCATGCCCTCGTCCTGATCCTCGGCGGCACGCGTTCGGGAAAGAGCCGGCGTGCCGAAGAGCTGGCCCTGGGCAGCGGCCTCGCGCCCGTCTATCTGGCCACCGGCGTGGCCGGTGACGCGGAAATGGAATCGCGTATCGCCGCCCACCGGGCGCGACGGGGCGAGAGCTGGCGGACGGTCGAGGTGCCGGTGGAGCTGGCGGCCGCCATCTCCCGGGAGACCCGTCCCGACCGCATCCTCCTGGTCGATTGCCTGACCATGTGGCTCACCAATCTGCTGATGGCGGACATGGAGGTGGCCACCGCCTGCGATCGCCTCGAGGAAGCGCTGCGGGACCGCCGCGGCCCGATCCTGCTCGTGAGCAACGAGGTCGGGCTGGGCGTGGTTCCGGCGACGCCGTTGAGCCGACGCTTCCTCGACCACGCCGGTGCGCTGCACCGGCGGCTCGCGGCCCTCGCCGACCGTGTCGAGCTGATGGTGGCCGGGCTGCCGCTCGCCCTCAAGCCGGCCGCGGAAAGGTAGCGATCGATGCATCTCCTGAGCGCGACCGCCGCGGGCGGTTCCGATGTCGAGGAGGCGGTCGATCTCGACCAGACACCGGGCGACATCCTCGTCCTCAGCGCCGCCGACACCGAACTCGGCTGCCTCGCCCGGGCCCGCGCCGCCTGCGCCACGCCGCTGCCGGGTCTGCGGCTCGCCAATCTGCTCAAGCTTTCCCATCCCTATTCGGTCGATCTCTACGTCGAGAAGACGGTCCGCCGCAGCCGGCTCGTGGTGCTGCGTCTGCTCGGGGGCCGGAGCTACTGGTCCTACGGTCTCGAGCAGATCGTCGCCGCCTGCCGCGAGGAGGGCATCCCGCTCGCGGTCCTCCCCGGCGACGACAAGCCCGATCCCGAACTCGCCCGCCTGACGACGATGGATCCGGCGGCGGCCGCCCGGGTCTGGGCCTATCTGATCCACGGCGGAATCGCCAACGCCGAGCATTGCCTGCGCTATCTGGCCTCCCTCCTGGGCCGGGAAATCGACTGGCGGGAACCGCGGCCGCTGCCGGCGGCCGCTCCCTGGTTCCCCGATCTCGAGGCCCCGGAGGCGGAGCTGCTTTCCCACCGTCTGCCGCCCGACCGACCGGTGGTTCCGCTGCTGTTCTACCGGGCCCTGTTCGCGAGCGGCGATCTGGCGCCGATCGAGGCCCTGGTCGCGGCGCTCGAAGCCCGTGATCTCGCCCCTCTGCCGATCTACGTGACGAGCCTCAAGGATCCGCACGCCCTGCGAACCGTCGAAGCCCTGCTCGCGCGCCATCCCCCGGCGGCGATCCTCAACGCCACCGCCTTCGCGACCGGCACCCCCGGTACGAGCGAAGGCGGTCCCCTCGCGCGCTTCGGGGTGCCGGTCTCGCAGCTCGTCTTCGCCGGCAGGGACAGGGCGAGCTGGCGGGCCGATCCGCAGGGGCTCGGTCCCCGGGATCTGGCCATGCAGGTGGCCCTGCCGGAGGTGGACGGGCGCATCCTCACCCGTGCCGTGGCCTTCAAGGAACTGGAGGAGATCGATCCGGCCACCCAATGCCCGCTGCTGCGCTACCGGCCTCTGGCCGACCGGATCGACTTCACCGCCGACCTCGCCGCCGCCTGGATCCGCCTCGCCCGCACCGCCCCCGGCGAGCGACGGATCGCCCTCCTTCTCGCCAACTATCCCAGCCGCGACGGCCGGATCGCCAACGGAGTCGGCCTCGACACCCCGGAAAGCTGCGTCGCCGTGCTGCGGGCGCTCGCCGAGGCCGGCCATGCGGTCGAGAGCATCCCGGCCGACGGCGGGGCGCTGATGGAACGGCTCCTCGCCGGCCCCACCAACCGCCCCGACCGGCTGCGCCGCGCCGCGTCCGGGGTCCGGCTGCCGCTCGCCGCCTACCGGCGCTGGTTCGAGAGCCTGCCGGAGGCCGTCCGGGAGCGGATCACCGCGCGCTGGGGACCGCCCGAAGCCGATCCCCATCTGGTCGAAGACGCCTTCGCCCTCGCCCTCCTGCCCCTCGGCAACATCGTGCTCGGCATCCAGCCCGCCCGGGGCTACCACCTCGATCCGGCGGCCACCTACCACAGCCCCGACCTCCCGCCGCCCCACGGCTATCTCGCCTTCTATCTGTGGCTGCGCGAGATCTGGAACTGTCACGCCGTCATCCATCTCGGCAAGCACGGCAATCTCGAATGGCTGCCCGGCAAGGCCCTCGCCCTGTCGGAGAATTGCCTGCCGGAAACGGCGCTGGGACCGGTGCCCCATCTCTATCCCTTCATCGTCAACGATCCCGGCGAGGGGAGCCAGGCCAAGAGGCGGGCGGCGGCGGTGATCCTCGATCATCTCACCCCGCCGCTGACCCGGGCCGAGACCTACGGCCCGCTGCGCGAGCTCGAGCGGCTGGTCGACGAATACTGGGAAGCCTCCCAGCTCGATCCGCGCCGCACGGCTCCGCTCGCCGAGGAGATCCTGGCGGCCGGCCGGCGGCTGGGCCTCGATCGCGATCTCGGCCTCGAGGACGAGGCCGACACCGAGGTCTGGCTGCAAACTCTCGACAATCATCTCTGCGCCCTCAAGGAGCTGCAGATTCGCGACGGGCTGCACGTTTTCGGTCGCTCGCCGGAAGGCCCACAGCGGATCGACACGCTGGTCGCGATCGCCCGCATCCCGCGGGGCGACGGGCGGGGGCCGAACGCTTCGATTCTCCGGGCCCTGGCCACGGATCTCGGGCTCGGGGAGTTCGATCCCCTCGATTGCCGCCCGGCCGACCCCTGGCACGGACCACGGCCGGCGATCCTCGCCGGCCTCCTCGAGGATCCCTGGCGCAGCGCCGGCGACGCCGTCGAAAGGCTCGAGCGGCTGGCCCGCGCGCTGGTCGCCGGGGAGATCGCACCGGCGGCCGACTGGCGGCACACGCGCCCGGTCCTCGACTGGCTGCGGAGAACGCTCGCCCCCGCCCTCGACGGTTCGGGCCGGGCGGAGATGGAGGGTCTGCTGCGCGGCCTGTCCGGCGGCTTCGTGCCGCCCGGACCGAGCGGGGCGCCGACCCGCGGCCGCCCCGAGGTGCTTCCCACCGGGCGCAACTTCTATGCCGTCGATACCCGCGCCGTGCCGACCCCGACGGCCTTCGCCCTCGGCTGGAAGGCGGCCGAGGAGGTGGTCGCCTGGTATCTCCAGAACCACGGCCGCTGGCCCGAGCGGCTGGTGATGTCGGCCTGGGGCACGGCCAACATGCGCACCGGCGGCGACGACATCGCGCAGGCCCTGGCCCTCCTGGGCTGCCGTCCGGTCTGGGAACCCGCCAGCCAACGGGTGACCGGTGTCGAGGTGCTGCCGGCCGAGGTCCTCGGCCGGCCCCGGGTGGACGTGACGCTGCGGGTCTCCGGCTTTTTCCGCGACGCCTTTCCCGCCCAGATGGAGCTGTTCGACGATGCGGTGCGGGCGGTCGCGGCCCGCGACGAACCGCCGGAGGTGAACCCGCTGGCGGCGGCCGTCGCCGGACGCCGGGCGCGGCTCGAAGCGGAAGGGATCCCCGCCGAGCGGGCGCAGCGTCTGGCCAGCCTGCGTCTTTTCGGCTCCATGCCCGGCGCCTACGGGGCCGGGCTGCAGGCGCTGATCGACGAGGGCGGCTGGCAGCGGCGCGGCGATCTCGCCGAGGCCTTTCTCGCCTGGAGCGGCTTCGCCTACGGCCGCGGTCTCGAGGGCGAGGAGGCGGGAGGCGCGCTTCGCGAGCGCCTGGGGGCGGTCGATCTCGTCCTCCACAACCAGGACAACCGCGAGCACGACATTCTCGATTCGGACGACTACTACCAGTTCATCGGCGGGCTGGTGGCGGCGGCGGCGGAACTCTCCGGCCGCGAACCGGAAGTGCTGTTCGGCGATCACTCGCGTCCCGAGACGCCCCGCGTGCGCCGACTCAAGGAGGAGATCGGCCGGGTGGTCCGGGGTCGTGCGGCCAATCCCAAATGGATCCGCGGCGTCATGCGCCACGGCTACAAGGGAGCCTTCGAGATGGCCGCTACCCTCGACTATCTGTTCGCCTTCGCCGCCACCACGCGCCTCGTCGAGGACCATCATTTCGATGCCCTGTTCGAGGCCTATCTCCAGGACCCCGAGGTGCGCGGCTTCCTGGCCGAGAACAATCCGGCGGCGCTGCGGGAAATGGCGGATCGCTTCGCCGAGGCCCTGGAACGCGGCCTCTGGCACCCGCACGGCAACCGGGTGGCGGCGGTTCTCGACGAGATCCGCGGCAGTCGCGACCGAGCCGGTGCCGGGTGTTTCCCGGAGAGGTTCAGTCGAGCCCGGTCAGAATCGCCCGCAACCGCGTCACGATCTCCTCGATGTCGGCGCGGGTCGCAATCAGCGGCGGCGACAATGCGATGGTATCGCCGGTGATGCGGATCATCATGTCGTGGTCGAAGAAGGCGCGGACCATCGCCGCGTAGCCCCGCGCCCCCGGCGCCCCGTCGCGCGGCGCCAGCTCCACCGCCCCCATGAGCCCGAGATTGCGGATGTCCACCACGTTCGGGCAGTCGCGCAGGGAATGGACCGCCTCCTCGAAATGGGGCGCCAGCGCGGCCGCGTTCTCGAACAGCCCCTCCTCGCGGTAGGTGTCGAGGGTGGCGAGGGCCGCCGCGGTGGCCAGCGGATGGGCGGAATAGGTGAAGCCGTGGAACAGCTCGATGGCGTGGTCCGGTCCCCCGTTCTCGGTGACGATGGCGTCGTAGATCGGCTTCCTCACCATCACCGCTCCCATCGGAACGGTGCCGCCGGTGAGGCCCTTGGCGGTGGTCACGAGATCCGGCCGGACGCCGAAATACTCCGCCGCCGAACCCCTGCCGAGGCGGCCGAAGGCGGTGATCACCTCGTCGAAGATCAGGAGGATGCCGTGCCTCTCCGTGATCTCGCGCAGCCGCTCGAGATAGCCCAGCGGCGGCGGATAGACGCCGATGGAGCCGGCCACCGGCTCGACGATCACCGCCGCGATGGTGGATGGATCGTGGAGCTCGACGAGCCGCTCCAGCTCATCTGCGAGATGCGCGCCCCAGGCGGGCTGCCCACGGGAGAAAGCGGTATGCTCGAGCACCCGGGTGTGGGGCAGATGATCGACCCCGGGCAGCAGCGGGCCGTACCATTTGCGGTTCGGGCCGATGCCCCCCACCGAGATGCCCCCGAACCCGACCCCGTGATAGCCGCGCTCGCGGCCGATGATCCGGGTGCGGCTGCCCTGGCCGATCACCCGCTGGTAGCAGAGGGCGATCTTGAGGGCGGTATCCACCGACTCGGAGCCGGAGTTGGTGAAGAAGGCGTAGTCGAGATCGCCGGGGAACAGGTCCCGCAGGCGGGCCGCCAGCTCGAAGGCCCGGGGATGGCCGAACTGGAAGGAGGGCGCGAAATCGAGCTCGCCGATCTGGCGGCGTACCGCCTCCACCACCCGCCGTGGCGCATGGCCGGCGTTGCAGCACCAGAGGCCGGCCGAACTGTCGAGAATCCGACGCCCGTCGGGGGTCAGATAGTGCATGCCCTCGGCGGCGCTGATCAGCCGCGGCTCCCGCTTGAAATGCCGGTTGGGCGTGAAGGGCATCCAGAAGGGTTCGAGATCGTTCGGTGCCTGAACGAGATCTTCCTTCAGCATCGCTGCACTCCCCCGATGATCCTCGCGCCCCGGCGGTACCCGCTTCCGTGCGCGGCACATGTTCCCGCTATCGCTGGAGGACGCTTACGCCACTCTCCGGTCGGACGTAAAGGGGCCGCCCGGCGATCAGTGTCGCCTCCACGATCTGTTCGTCGCCGAGAACCGCGAGAGCCAGCAGCAGCTCCGCGGTGTCCGCCGCCGCGCCGGCCGCGAGGCGACGGGCGAGTGCCGGCCGCCGCCCGGGATCGAGGACGATCAGATCGGCGACGCGACCCGGTCGCAGGCTGCCGATCTCCTCCTCGAGACCGAGCGCCCGGGCATTGCCCAGCGTCGCCATGTAGAAGAGCTCGGCGGGGGCGAGATCGCGGCCCGAGAGCCGGACGATCTTGTGCAGTTCGGCCATGGTCTGGAACATCGAATAGCTGGTGCCGCCGCCGATGTCGGTCGCGAGGGCGAGGCGCACCGGGCGCGTCGGGTCGCGGAGGGCCACCGGATCGACGAGGCCGCTGCCGAGAAAGCTGTTCGAGGTCGGGCACAGTACGGCCACCGAAGCGGTCGCCGACAGCCGTTCCAGTTCCGTTTCTCCGAGATGGATGCAGTGGCCGAACAGCGAGCGGGGACCGAGGAGCCCGAACCGATCGTAGACCTCGGTGTAGTTCCGGGCCCAGGGGAACAGACGCCGCACGGTCGCGATCTCCCGCCGCTGTTCGGCGAGATGGGTCTGCAGGAACACTCCGGGATGCTCGCGCAGCAGCCTTCCCGCCGCTTCGAGCTGGGCGTCGCTGGAGGTGACGGCGAAGCGCGGGGTGACCGCGTAGGCGATGCGGCCCCGCCCGTGCCAGCGGGCGATCAGCGCCACGCTGTCACGATAGCCGTCCTCGGCGGTATCGCGAAGCTCCGGCGGAGCGCCCCGGTCCATCATCACCTTGCCGGTGACGATCCGCATGCCGCGGCCGAGCGCCGTCTCGCAGAGCGCATCGACCGAGGCGGGATGGACCGTGCAGTAGACGGCCGCGGCGGTCGTCCCGTTGCGCAGCAGCTCGTCGAGGAAGAACCGCGCCCCTTCCCGCGCCCGTTCCGGATCGCCGAAGGCGGCCTCGGCGGGAAAGGTGTGTCGCTCCAGCCAGTCGAGGAGATCGCGACCGTAGGCCGCCACCACCCCGGTCTGCGGATAATGGACGTGGGCGTCGATCAGGCCCGGCAGGAGGAGCCGGGAGGATAGATCCACGAGGTGAACGCCCGCATCGAGCCTGGTCCGGATCTCCGCCGCCGGTCCCAGCCGGACGATCCTGCCGTTCTCGACGAGCAGCAGCCCGTCGGCGATGTCCTCGATCGCCGCCGCCCCCGCCTCCGCGGGATCCGCCACCGCGTGGAGGATCCGCCCGCGGAGGGCGAAGCGAGCCCTGCCGGATCCGTTCACCGGCGTCCTTCCGCGATCGCCCAGCGGCCCAGCAAGGCCCGCTCCTCCTCGGTGATGCCGGTGACGTTGGCCGGCGGCATGGCCCGCGTCCAAGCCGTCTGCAGGGCGATCCGCCAGGCCTCGAGTCGGAGCAGGCGCTCCTCGTCGAAGCGCACCCCCTTGGGGGGTACCACCACCCCCTCCCAGACCGGCTCCGCGGCATGGCACATGGCGCAGCGCATCTCGACGATCTCCCTGGCCTGCGCGAACAGCGCCGCGCGCGGCGGCTCCGCCTCGGCACCGGCCACGGCCCGCGGCAGGGTCAGCCAGGCGAGGGCGGCGATCGCCAGCGCCGCCACCAGCCAGCTCCACCAGGGGCCGGTCTCGCCACGATGGCGGCGGTTGAAGAAGTGGCGAACCGAAAAGCCGGTCACCAGCACCAGCGCCGCCACCAGCCAGACCTTCCCGGTGGCGAAGGTGAGCGGATAGTGGTTGGCGATCATGAAGAAGATCACCGGCAGGGTCAGATAGTTGTTGTGCAGCGAGCGCTGCTTGGCCTGCCGGCCGAGGGCGGGGTCGGGCTGCCGGCCGTCGATCAGCGCCGCCACCACCTTGCGCTGGTTGGGAATGATCACATGGCCGACGTTGGCGGCCATGATCGTGCCGAGCAGCGCGCCGAGATGGAAGAGCACGGCCCGGCCGCTGAAGATCTGCGACAGCAGCCAGGCGAGGAGCACGATCAGCAGGCTTCCGACCGCCGCCAGCCGGAACTCGTCGCGCGCCAGCGGCGACCGGCAGAGGCCCTCGTAGACCAGATAGCCGGCGACCAGCACCGCGAGGCTCGCGAGGATCGCCGCCACCGGAGGGAGGTCGAGCACCGCCGGATCCACCAGCAGCAGCGCGGCATTCCAGTAATAGTACGCGACCATGAGGAAGAAGCCGCTCAGCCAGGTGGTATAGGCCTCCCACTTGAACCAGGTCAGCCGCTCCGGCAGCTCCGCCGGTGCCACCAGGTATTTGGTCATCCGGTAGAAGCCGCCGCCGTGAACCTGCCAGGCCTCGCCGGCGACCCCGGGCGGCAGGCCGGGCCGCGCGCGCAGGCTGGCGTCGAGGGCGATGAAGTAGAAGGAGGTGCCGATCCAGGCCATGGCCGCGATCACGTGCAGCCAGCGCAGGACGAGGCTCGACCATTCGAGTAGCAGGGAATCCACGTTCCGAAGGCTCCGTCACCGGGCGAAGGCGGGCGCATCCTGACCAGCCCGCCACCGACTGGCAAGCGGCGAGGCCCCTGCCCCCGGGAGGCGGGCGGGCGTCCGGCCCCTCCGCGCGTCGTCCCGCGATTTTTTTCGTTCCGGGACGGCCGCTTACCCGGGCCGCCGCTACCCTCGGGTACGCATCACCGGGCGTGCGACTACCTTCACGCGCATAGCCAACGGTTGTATAAGAGAGCGGGTATTCTAATTTAACGAAGTCGCAAGACAACGAAACTAACGTGTTGGGTGGAACGTCAGAGCCGGGTGGTGCCGACCAACGCGCGAGCGTATCCGTCGACCGGCCTGACCAGTCCGGAACGGGTCCCCTACCCGACCCGGCAGGAAAGGAGTGAGTCATGACGGCAACCATGGCAAGACCGAAAACCGAAGCCCGGCCGGGCCGGTCGCGTGCCCAGGAAGTGGATCGCCATGTCGGCGCCCGCATGCGCGAGCGGCGCATTATGCTGGGACTCACGCAGCAGCAGATGGCCGAGCTGATCGGTGTCACCTATCAGCAGGCCCACAAGTACGAGAAGGGCATCAACCGGATCGCCGCCGGCCGGCTGTTCACGATCGCCCAGGCGCTCGGCGTCGATGTCGGCTATTTCTTCGAGGGCATGGAAACCGAGCGGGATTTCAAGCCGACCCCCCAGCAGCGGATGCTGCTCGAGCTGGCCCGCAATTTCATCGCCCTGCCCAACCGCAAGTACCAGGAAGCGATCTGCAACCTCGCGCGGGCGCTCGCGAGCGTCGAGGAAGGCGCCGAGGACGGGCTCAAGGGCCTCTGATTCCATCTCCGGCGGACCGCCGACGACCCTCGGCGATCCGCCCGCCCGATCGATCGCGACGATCCGGGCGGTGCCAGGCCGCCCGGATCGCTTCGCGCCCGCCTCGGGCCGCGGACTTGCCTCGCCCTTCCCCCCTCGGCTAGGGTCGCTCCGATCCAAGCCAGAGATGCGGGGAGGAAAAACATGAAAATCAAGACCTTACTGGTGACCGGCGCGATCCTGCTCGTCGGTCAGCAGGCCGATGCCCTGGTCCTCAAGGCCTCGCACCAGTGGCCCGGCGGCAAGGGCGATGTGCGCGACGAGATGGTCCAGATCATCAAGCGCGAGGTCGAGGCCGCGAACGTCGGCATCGAGATCAAGGTCTATCCGGGCAAGTCCCTCTACAAGCCCAAGGAACAGTGGGCGGCGATGGTCAAGGGGCAGCTCGACATCTCCGCCTTCCCGCTGGATTACGCCTCGGGCCGGCATCCCCAGTTCAGCGCCACTCTCATGCCGGGGCTGGTGCGCAACCACGAACGGGCCCGGCGTCTCAACGATTCGCCCTTCATGGAAAAGATCAAGAAGATCATCGACGACGCGGGGGTGGTGGTCATTTCCGACGCCTGGCTCGCCGGCGCCTTCGGCTCCAAGAAGGGCTGCGTCCGCGGTCCCGAATCGGTCGAGGGGCTGGTGATGCGGGCCGCCGGGCCGATGTTCGAGGAGATGCTGGCGGCCGCCGGCGCCTCGATCGCCTCGATGCCCAGCTCCGAGATCTACACCGCCATGCAGACGGGTGTGCTGGACGCCGCCAACACCAGCTCCGGCAGCTTCGTCTCCTATCGCCTCTACGAGGTGGTGAAATGTCTCACCGCGCCGGGGGCCAACGCCCTCTGGTTCATGTACGAGCCGATCCTGATGTCGAAGAAGACCTGGAACAAGCTCGACGACGCCCAGCGTCAAGCCTTCCTCGAGGCCGGCCGGAAGGCCGAGGATTATTTCTTCGAGGAGGCGCGGAAGCTCGACCAGAAGATGATCGATGTCTTCACCAAGGCGGGCGTCGAGGTGGTCGAGATGAGCGGTGAGGAATTCGATGCCTGGCTCGAGGTGGCGAAGAAGAGCGCCTACCGGAAATTCGCCGAGAAGGTCGAAGGCGGCGCCGAGCTGATCGAACTCGCCCTCTCCGTCGAGTAGCACGGCTTCCGGCGGCCGGCCCGCGGAGGTCCCCGGGCCGGCCCGCTTCCTGCCATCGCTCGAACCGAGACGACCAGCCCGGGGAGATCCGCATGGAGGCTTTCGCGCGTCTGGTACGCGCGCTCTCGCTGGCGGCGGGCCTCGTCGCCGCCGGACTGCTGGCGGCGGCGGTGGTGGTGGTCTGCCAGATGGTCTTCATCCGCTACCTGCTCGGATCCTCCACCGTCTGGCAGACCGAGTTCGTGACCTATGCGCTGGTCGCCACCACCTTCCTCGGCAGCCCCTACGTGCTGGCCCTCAAGGGCCATGTGATGGTCGATCTCCTCCCCCTCTACCTGGGCCGCCGCGGCCGCTTTCTCCTCGCCGTCCTCGCCAATCTGCTGACCCTTCTGTTCTGCCTGGCCCTCTTCTGGCAGGCGGCCTTCTACTGGACCGAGACCTGGGTCGAGGGCTGGACCACCGACACCGTCTGGGCGCTGCCGCTCTGGATCCCCGTGCTGCCCCTGCCGGTGGGCGCCTTCCTTCTCCTCCTCCAGCTCGCCGCCGATCTCGGCCTGCTCCTGAGCGGCCGCGCGGAGCCCTTCGGCAAGGCCGGGAGCAGCGCTCTGTGAGCCCCCTCGAGATCGGTGTCCTCGTCGGCCTCGCCACGATCCTCGTGCTGGCGGCGGGGGTCCCCATCGCCTTCGGCCTGGGGCTCGTTTCCATCGCCTTCCTGGTGCTCTTCGAGGGCGCCGGTGCGTTGTCGCTGCTGGCCGAAACCTTCTTCGCCGGGATCGCCGAATTCTCGCTGGTCTCCATCCCCATGTTCATTCTCATGGGCGCGGCGGTGGCGGGATCGCCGGCCGGCCGCGATCTCTACGCCGCTCTCGACCGCTGGCTGTGGCGGGTACCCGGAGGACTGATCATCGCCAACATCGGCGCCTGCGGCATCTTCGCCGCCCTCTCCGGATCCTCTCCCGCGACCTGCGCGGCGATCGGCAAGATGGGCATTCCCGAGATGCGCAGCCGCGGGGTGCCCGACGAGCTCGCCACCGGGGCCATCGCCGCCGGCGGTACACTCGGGATCCTGATCCCGCCCAGCATCACCATGATCGTCTACGGGATCGCCACCGAGACCTCGATCGGCCGCCTCTTCCTGGCCGGGATCCTGCCGGGGCTGATGCTCACCGCCCTGTTCATGGCCTGGTCGCTCTATCTGAGCTGGCGGCGGGGCTGGCGCTTCGGCGCCCGCGAGCGCGGCTACAGTTGGCGCGAGAAGTTCGAAGTGCTGCCGCGGGTGCTGCCCTTTCTGGCGATCGTCGTCGGCGTCCTCTACGTCCTCTACGGCGGCATCGCCACGCCTTCGGAAGCCGCCGGCGTCGGGGCCGCCCTGTGCCTGCTGCTGGTGGTGGTGATCTACCGGATCGTCGATCCGCGGCGGCTGTGGGCCATCCTCCGCGACAGCACCCGCGAGTCGGTGATGATCATGCTGATCATCGCCGCCTCGGCGCTCTTCTCCTACATGCTCTCGAGCCTGTTCATCACCCAGTCGGTGGCGGAGGCGATCGCCGCCCTCGAGGTCAACCGCTGGGTGCTGATGGGGGTCATCAACCTCTTCCTCCTGGTGGCCGGCTTCTTCCTGCCGCCGGTGGCGGTGATCGTCATGACCGCCCCCATCCTGCTGCCGATCATCACCCAGGCGGGCTTCGATCCCTACTGGTTCGCGGTGATCTTCACCATCAACATGGAGATCGGGCTGATCACCCCGCCCGTGGGCCTCAATCTCTATGTGATCAACAGCATCACCCCCGACGTGCCGCTGCCGGTGGTGCTCCGCGGCGCCCTCCCCTTCATGCTGATGATGGTGTTCGGCATCGTGCTGCTGAGCCTGTTTCCGCAGATCGCAACCTGGCTTCCCGATCTGCTCATGGGCCCGGCCCATTTCGGCTGAAGCGTCGCAGCCGGCTGGCGGAGACCGCACCGGAACCCCATTCATGGGAGAAAGCGGACGGGAAAACGCGATGATCGATCTCTATACCTGGAGCACGCCCAACGGCCGCAAGATCTCCATCATGCTCGAAGAGTGTGGCCTCGCCTACGAGGTGCATCCGATCGACATCGGCAAGGGCGAGCAGTTCGACCCGGAATTCCTGAAGATCAGCCCCAACAACAAGATCCCCGCGATCGTCGATCGCGACAACGGCTGGAGCGTGTTCGAGTCGGGCGCCATCCTGATCTATCTCGCCGAAAAGACCGGCCGCTTCCTGCCGCAGGAGCCGAAAAAGCGCCTGCAGACCCTGGAATGGCTGATGTTCCAGATGGGCGGCGTGGGGCCGATGTTCGGCCAGGCCCATCATTTCCTGAAGTTCAACCCCGGCAAATGCCCCTATGCCGAGGAGCGCTATCACGCGGAAACCCTGCGCCTCTACGGGGTCATGGACCGTCGCCTGGCGGGAAGCCCGTATCTCGCCTGCGAGGAATACACGATAGCCGACATCGCCACCTGGCCATGGGTTTCCCGTTTCGAATGGCAGCGCGTCGACCTCGCTGGCTTCCCCAATGTGCGCAGGTGGTATCTGGAGATCGCGGCCCGGCCGGCCGTCCTGCGCGGCTACGATGTTCCGAAACGCGACCAGCGGATCCCGGTGCCCCGATGAGCGTCGTCGAAACCCTTCCCGTCCGCCGCGTCCGCCGGGCGCTGGCCGCCGAACAGATCAAGGAACGCCTCGTCGAGTTCGACGAGCCGGCCCGGCCCGGGTCGAGGCGCTCACCGGCTTTCCGACGGGCGGAGTGGCGCCGGTCGGTTCGATCACGCCGATGCCGGTGGTGATCGATGCCGGCCTCGCCCGCTTTCTCAGGATCTGTGCCGGGGCCGGGCATCCGCGCCGCGTCATGGAGCCGACCTTCGACGATCTCCTGTTGCCGACCGACGGCAGGGTCGAGGCGCGCGTCGCCACCGGATCAGGGCGGCCGCCGGCGCCGTTGACGATGGATCGGGCCGCCTATAGATAGGCGCGCGTACGGAGACGTGGCCGAGTGGCTGAAGGCGGCGGTTTGCTAAACCGTTGTACGGTGACAAGCCGTACCGAGGGTTCGAATCCCTCCGTCTCCGCCAGATCGATCGAAGGACGCCGGATCGTGAGCCGAGCGATCGAGCGCCCGCCATGTTTCCTTCCCCGACGCGAGTATTTCGCCTCCCCGCGATATCGCCGGCGGCGGATGCGATGACCGCGCCCTCGAAGGTTCCCGACCGAGGATTTCCCCCGAGCGAGTTCGCCGACCGCACCTCCCGTGCGCAGGCCCGCATGGCGGCGCGCGACATGGCCGGCATGCTGCTCACGACGGAACCCGAAATCCGCTACTTCACGGGATTTCACACCGCGTTCTGGCAGAGTCCGACGCGCCCCTGGTTCCTGTTCCTGCCGGTAGAGGGCGAGCCCGTCGCCCTCATCCCCGAGATCGGCGTGCCGGCGATGCGGCGAACCTGGATCGAGGACATCCGGAGCTGGCCGGCACCACGGCCCGAGGATGACGGGCTGAGTCTCCTGATCGATCTCTTGGCGCCGCTCGCCCGAAGCCGCCGGCGGCTCGGCGTGTTGAAGGGCCCCGAGACGCATCTCCGCATGCCCCTCGACGATTACGAACGGCTGCTCGCGGCCCTGCCCGGTCTCCGGATCGTCGATGCCACGCCGATCGTTCGCGCGCTGCGCATGGTGAAGACGCCGGCCGAGATCGAGAAGATCGCCCATGCCTGTGCGATCGGCGCAAACGCTTTCGCACGGCTGCCGGAGCTCGCCGCACCGGGCCTGCCGCTCGAGGATCTCTTTCGGGCCTTCCGGCGGGAGGCGCTCGCCCGAGGGGCGGACGAAGTGCCCTTTCTGGCCGGGAGCGCCGGCCCGGGAGGATACGAGGATGTGATTTCGCCCCCCTCCCGCCGCCCTCTGGAGCAGGGCGACATCCTGATGCTCGATCTCGGCCTGCGCTGGGACGGCTATTTCTGCGATTTCGACCGCAACTTCGCCATCGGAAGGGCCGAGGACGCGGCCCGCCGTGCCTACGATCTGCTGTGGCGGGCGACCGAAGCGGGCATCGCCGCCACCCGTCCCGGCGCCACCTGCCGCGAGCTGTACCGGGCCATGCGGGCGGTGCTCGCCGAAGCGGACGACGGAGACGGCAACATCGGCCGCCTCGGCCACGGGCTCGGAATGCAGCTCACCGAATGGCCGTCGATCATGGAAGGCGACGATACGGTGATCGAGGAGAACATGGTGCTCACCCTGGAGCCCTCGCTTTCCTCGAGCGGAAATCGCATGATGGTGCAGGAGGAGAATCTCGTCGTCGGGCCCCGGGGCGCCCGGCTGCTCACCACCCGGGCGGCGCCGGAGCTGCCCGTGATCCGGGGATGAGCGGATGAAGCCGGATTTCGACACGGACGAGGGAATCGGCCGGCGTGCCAGCCTCGGGGTCCTGGTGCTGGCCGAAGACGCGACGGTGGAGCCGGAGCTCGCCCGGATCACCGCGCTCGAAGGCGTCGCGCTCTACCACAGCCGCATCCCCATGGCGGCGGAGGTGCGCCCCGACACCCTCGCCCGCATGGAACGCGAGCTGCCCGATGCGGTGCGTCTGTTGCCGGCCGCCGCGGATCTCGAGGTCGTCGCCTATGCCTGCACCTCGGGGGCGACGATGCTCGGCTCAGAAGCCGTCTCCCGGGCGATCGGGGCGGTCCTTCCGCGTGCCCGCGTCACCGATCCCCTGGCGGCGATCCTCGCCGCCGGCCGCGCGCTGGAGGTGCGGCGGCTGGGGCTCCTCACCCCCTATCTGCCGGCGATCTCCGAGCGCCTGCGGGGAGCCCTCGAGCAGGCCGGGTTCGAAATCGTCGCGTTCGGATCGTTCGAGGAGAGCGACGACCGCATCGTTGCCCGGATCACCCCGACCAGCATCCTCCGTGCGGCCGAGCAGGTGGCGCAGGCCGCCGCCTGCGAGGCGCTGGTGATCTCCTGCACCGGTCTCCGCTGTCTCGACATCCTCGAGGAGCTCGAACGGCGGATCGGCATCCCGGCCATCTCGAGCAACCAGGCGCTCGGCTGGCAGATGCTGCGGCTGAGCGGCATCCGCGATCTCCTCCCCGGCTTCGGACGGCTCCTTTCGCACCACTAGCCGAGGTGCGCAGCCCCGCCTGCGCCGGTCGGGCAGCCTCGCGGCCCCGCGCCTACCATCGCCATCGCTGTCACCACCGGCTCCGACGGAGCCGCGTGGCTCCCGCGATCGAATCCCCTTGCGACAAGATTTATGTCGAAAGGGATTGACGGTCCCCTCTCAAATAACATAACTTTTGTCGAAAGGAGGGTCACGGCCGTGCGCATCCGCGAACTCGTCGACCGGACGGGCATCACCGAGCGCCAGCTCCGCTACCTGATTTCGGAAGGATTCGTCCCGCGCCCCTACGGCGGGCGCGCCAACGCCGAATACGGTGCGGAGCACTTGGAAGCCGTCCGCCGGTATCTGCGTCTGCGCGAGCTGGGTTTTCCGCCGGCGGCAATCCGGGTGCTGCTGGAAGCGCGGCAGGGCGTACCGATCCCGATCGCGGACGGGGTCACGCTGGTCGTGGATCCGAGGTTGATTGCGAGCGGCGAGCCGGTGGCTCCGCTCGTGGAACGCTTGCAGCGCGTTCTGCGCGAACTCCTGGAGGACAAAGCCGATGTCGTCAGCAGCCCCACAACTCGTCGATCCCCTGGCCGCTCTGATCGCACGTGAGTTCGCGCGGGACGGACGCCTGCTGCCACACGTCGATCTCGCTTTCGACGTCGAGATCGCGGGCGGGCTCGCCCTCGTCCGCACGGTGCGCACCTTCCATCACAGCGAAGAGAACAGCCTGGAAGCGATCCTCGTTTTCCCGGTGCCCTTGCGGGCAGCGCTCTTCCGTCTCGAAGTGGAGATCGACGGGCGCCGCCTGACGGCTCGCGCCACGGGTCGAGCCGAGGCCCGGAACGACTACGAGGGGGCGATCTCCTCGGGCAGAACGACGGTCCTTCACGAAGAGGTGCTGCGCGGCGTCCACATGCTCTCGGTCGGCCATCTTCCGGCAGGCAGGAAGGTCGTCGTCGAGACGAGCTTCGCGATGGCACTGGCGGCAGTCGCGGACGGGGTCGCATTGCACATCCCCCTGACCGTTGGCGATATCTACGGCGACCCACGGCTTCCCGATACCGATCGGCTCGAACATGCGCCCCGCAGAGGCCAGGGCCGGCTGCGGGTGCGCTGCCGCGAGGGACGGGTGCGGCTTTCCGGTCAGCCGCTCGGTGCCGGGTGGGTCGATGTCCCGCTCGATGCGCCGATCGATCTGCGGGTCGAGGGCTGGCGACCCGCCGCCGTGGTCGGACGGGCCGCCGACGGACGCCGGGTGGTGGTCGACATCCGGCCTCGGACGGCCGGCGACGATGCGCTCGATCTGGTGATCCTGCTCGACCGCTCGGGATCGATGGGCGAGCTCGCCTCCGGGAACGGATCCCGCGAGACCAAGTACGCCGCGGCCATCCGGGCACTGGCAGCAGCCACCGGACGGATGCGGCACGGCGACAGGGTCGAGCTCTGGCAGTTCGACCACGCGTGCAGCCATATCGGAAGCATCGGCCCGCAGGTGGGAGCTTCGCGCGCGCGCCCATCCACCGTAACGCGCCGGTTTCGCCACCTCCTGCGCAGGCTCGGAGAGCCCCGGGGCGGGACCGAACTGGGCCGGGCGATCGCCCGTGTTCTGGATGAAAGCTCCTGCCGCGACGTACTGGTGATCACGGACGGCAAGAGCTGGGAGCTCGACGTCGACGATCTGGCGAGACGCGGCAAACGCATCTCGGTCGTGCTGGTCGGCGAAGACAGCCTCGAAGCGAGGATCGGCCATCTCGCGATCCTCACCGGCGGCGATGTCTGCCTGGCCCTCGACGGAGCCGTCGAAGAGGGTCTTCGGCGTGCCCTGGCCGGGCTTCGAACGCCAGCGAGCCCGGCCAGGGTCGAAGGCGAGCTGGACGGCCTCGATGCCGTCCTCGGCGGCATGCAGGTGCGGGCGAAATGGACCGATGCTCCGCAGGACGGAAGCGAGCGGAGTGTCATGGAGCAGGCGGTGTCCGCCTTCGCGGCGTCTCTCGCCCTCCCCGCTCTGGCGCCGGAACGCGCCCGGCAGCTCGCCATGGCGGAAGCTCTGGTCACGCATCGGACCAGCCTCGTTCTCGTCGACGAGGAAGGCGAGGTCCAGGAAGCGCTGCCGCGCACCGTGAAGATCCCGCTGGCCACGCCCCGCACCGCCCGGGATAGCAAGGCATTCTACAGTTTCGGCCCCCGCATCGACCCCGCGGGCGGGCAAAGGCCCGACGCCGCGTTCCTCGCCCGTCGCTCCGCCCCCCGACCTATGCGCCCCCTGGCGTTCGACGTCTGGCCGGCGCCGGCGCCGATCGACTGGATGGGGCAGTCCGCCCGTCTTCTGCGCGGCGATCTTTCGGAGCTCGACCCCGAGCTCGCGGAAGCGGTTCGTGCATTCGCGGCGATGGAGGAGGTCGTCCGACTGGCGGGCCGTCTGGGCCTCGCGCCGGTGCTGCTCGTTCTCTACCTGCTCGCCGGCGCCGAGGCCGAACGGGATCGCTTCGCCCGCCGCTTCGCGCGCAGGCTCCTGCCCTCGCCCACGCCCGCCCAGCGAGCGGAAATCGGGCGCCTTCAGCGCACATTACCGGCGGTCTGCCGCGTCGCCGTTGGTGGCGCACCGTCCGTCTGCCGGACGGAGGACGAGGAGAAATCGCTGAGAGCGCGTCTGCGCCGATGGCTGCAACCGTGAGCGAACGACGGCTTTGCCGAGGTTGCGACCGCACGGTGATCCTTCGGCTCGGGGACGGGCCGTGGCCGGAAGGATGCTCTCTCGGCGATCCCGGCCTTGGGCGCGGGCCGGACTATGACTTCCTCACCACCGGAGGGCCGGGGTGTGGACCGGGGCGTCCCAGAGGCGCAGGAGCTCCTCGTCCATACGGCCGACGGTCAGCGAGCAGCCGGCCATCTCCAAGGAGGTGCAGTAGTCGCCGACCAGCGATCGGGCGATCACGAGCCCCCGATCCTCGAGGATGCGGGCCGCCGCATCGTAGATCAGATAGAGCTCCATGAGCGGGGTGCCGCCGAGACCGTTGACCAGCAGCAGCACCGGCTCGCCGCGCCCGGCGCCGAGATCGCCCAGGATCGCCTCCAGCATCTCGGCGACGATGTCGTCCGCCGGAGCGAGCCGGGTGCGCCGGCGCCCCGGCTCGCCGTGGATCCCGACCCCCATCTCCATCTCCTCTTCGCCGATCCGGAAGGTCGGTTCGCCGGCCGCGGGCACGGTGCAGCTCGTGAGCGCCACGCCCATCGAGCGGGTCCCCGCGACCACCCTTTCGGCGAGGGCTTTCAGCCCGGCGAGATCGGCGCCCTCCTCGGCGGCGGCACCGACCATCTTCTCGACGATCACGGTGCCCGCCACCCCCCGCCTGCCGGTGGTGAAGGTGGATCCCTCGACCGCCACGTCGTCGTCGACCAGCACCGAGGCCCGCTCGCCCCCGTACATCTCGGCGGCCATCTCGAAGTTCATGACGTCGCCTTCGTAATTCTTGACGATGAACAGCACCCCGGCGCCCGAATCCACCGCCTCGGCGGCGGCCAGCATCTGATCGGGCGTGGGCGAGGTGAACACCGCACCCGGGCAGGCCGCATCGAGCATCCCGCGACCGACGAAGCCCGCGTGCAACGGTTCGTGCCCGGAACCGCCACCCGAGATCAGCGCCACCTTGCCGGCCGGCGTCGGCTGCTGCCGGGTGACGAAGACGGGATCGGTGTGCACCCGGACGAGATCGGCATGGGCACGTCCGAAACCGCGCAGGGATTCGGCGAGCATCTCCTCGACCCGGTTGACGAACTTCTTCATCTCCTTCCTCCCTCGTCCCCGTTGCGATCGACACCGTCGGCGCGCCGCGCGATCGCGATCACCCGCGCGGCGAACTCGCGGATCGTAGCTTCGACTTCGAGCGCCGTTTCGACATCGGCGAAGGCCGGCAGCGGGATGCGGATCTCGTGCGGCGCCCCGGTCCGCGCCGGCGATCGCCGACCGCTGCGCGGATGGGCCTTCTCGTAGAGCTCGAGAAAGCGGCGCCGTTCGTCCGGCGTGAGATGGCAGACCTCGAACAGGACCGGCAGATCCCCCGCCGGAATGGGCACCTCGTAGGCCGGATTGGTGATCTGCGAGACGAAGCTCTTGTGCTTGCCCAGCGCCCGCGCCAGCCGGCCGCGAAGGCCCGAGGGGCGGCGGTCGATGAACTCCCGCAGGAGGCTCTTGTAGGCGGCGATCGCCGCCAGCCTTTCCTCACGGCTGCGCGGCATCGGCACCGGTTCCGAAGCGCCCGACGGTGGCGGCGGCGCGGGCGAGCGCCGCGGGCGCCACCGAGACCGACCGCAGACCGAGGGCGAGCAGTCTCTCGAGCGCCGCGGGGTCGCCCGCCATCTCGCCGCACAGGCTCACCGGAACCCCGCGCCGCCGGCCGACCTCGAGGATCTCGCCGAGCAGACGCAGGACCGCCGGGTGGAGCGGGTCGAGGAGCTCCGCCACCGGCCCGCTCCCGTCTCGGGCGGCGGCCATCAGATACTGGACGAGATCGTTGCTGCCGATGGAGAAGAAATCGGCCGCGAAGCGGTCGAGGGTGAGGGCCGCGGCCGGAACCTCGACCATGATGCCCAGAGGCGGCTGCGGCGCGGCCTCGCCGGCGCCCGCCAACATCTCCCGCAGGCGGGCGATCATCCGTCGCACCTCCTCGAGCTCCGCCGGCAGGGTCACCATCGGCAGCATGATTTCGAGCGGTCCGTGGCGTGCGGCCCGCAGCAGGGCGCGGAGCTGGGTCTCGAGGAGCCGGGGGTTGGCGAGACCGAGGCGGATTCCCCGGAGGCCGAGAAACGGGTTCGCCTCGCGCGTCGCGGTGATGCCGGCGATCGGCTTGTCGCCACCGGCGTCGAGGGTCCGGAACCGGACCGGCTTGCCGGCGAAACGCAGCAGCAGATCCCGGTAGACACGATACTGCTGCTCCTCCTCGGGCGGGGATGCACGGCCGGCGAACAGGAATTCGGTGCGCACCAGCCCGGCACCATCGCTCGCCCGGACCACATCCTCCTCGAGGGCCGCCGGATCGTCGACGTTGATCCGGATCTCCACCCGCGAGCCGTCGGCGGTGCGGAACCCGTCCGGCGGCGGGGTACGCAGGATCGCCCGTTCCGCCGCGATCCGGTTCCGGCGCCGCTCCAGCCGCCGAAGCGTTTCCCGCTCCGGTTCGAGGAACAGCTCGCCCCGCTCGCCGTCGAGCGCCGCGAGCCGGGCTTCGGTTTCGACCGGGCCGAGTTCCACAATCAGCGGCACGCCGCGCGCCCGGGCGAGCATGGCGACATGGCTCGACGGGCTGCCCGTCTCGAGGGCGACCGCGCCCAGCCGTTCCCGGTCCAGGGCGAGAAAGCGCGAGGGGGTCAGCTCGTGAGCGAGAAGGACGGCCCCTTCCGGCAGGGGCGGCGGCCGCTCCGCGCCGCCTTCGAGCGCGGCCAGGAGCTGATCGCGCAGATCGACCAGATCTTCGCTCCGGGCGCGGAAATAGGCATCCTCCTCCGCCCGGAACGCCGCCGCGTGTCCGTCCAGGACCTCGCGCACCGCGGCCGCGGCCGAGTGGCCCCGTCCGATCGCCTCCCGCACCGCCCCACGGAACTCGGGATCGGTCAGGAATTCCCGCTGGAAGTCGAGAATCTCCGCGGCCAGGCGATCGTCCTTCCCGACCAGCAGCAGGAGATCGCCGCCGACCGTCTCGCAGGCGGCCTCGAAACGCTCGCGCTCGCCGCCTTCGGTGCCCGGCGCCGAGGGGTGGGGGCGCCGCGGAGGGCGCCAGACCACGAGCGGCCCGATCGCGACCCCGGGCGAGGCCGGGCGACCACCGATCCGTCGCTCAGCCATGCTCGCCGTCCTCGAAATTGGCGGCGACCAGCGCGCAGAGGGCCTCCACCGCCTCCCGGGCGCCCTCGCCTTCCGCTTCGAATTCGAGCATCGCGCCGGTCCGCAGCTTGAGCCCCATCACCCGGACGATGCTCTTGGCGTCCACCGGCTCGCCGTCGGGCAGATGCCGCAGGCGGACCCGGGCCGGGAAACGCTTGGCGAGACGTGTGAGCTTGACCGCCGGCCGCGCATGGAGGCCCACCGGTGCGGTCAGCGCCACGGTAGCACGGGCGACGGTCACGGGTTGAAATCCTCCGCCACCCGACAGACGGCATCGAGATCGGATCCCGAGGAGGCCTCGGCCGCCGCCACCACCGCGCCCTCGACGAGCGGGGCGTTGCAGATGCGCACCCGGCCACGGCGCGCCTCCTCCAGCATCTCGATGGCCATCTCGGCGTTCATTTCGGCCCCGCCGAGATCGACGAACACGGCGACCCCGGCCTCGCTCCAGACGGCGTCGATCGCCCGGCGGATCCGTTCCGGATCGGTACCGAGACCGCCCGTGGGATCACCCCCGCAATGGGCGAGCGGCACCAGATCGCCGACCATCTGGCGGGCCATCTCGGCGGCGCCCTCCGCCACCTTGGGCGAGTGGGAGACGATCACGATTCCGACGATGCCGCTCACGCCACCGCCTCCAGCACATCGCAGACGGCGTGGACGAGCAACCGGCTCGAAGCCGCGCCGGGGTCGAGGTGGCCGCGCGAACGCTCCCCCAGGAACGAAGCCCGACCGCGCGTAGCCAGCATGTCGCGGGTCTCCTCGAGAGCCCGATCGGCCGTCTCGCGGAGCCGGCGCAGCAGCTCCGGACGCGGCCCCTCACTGGCCTGCGCCAGCGTTTCCTGAACCGGAATCAGCACATCCAGCATCGTCTTGCAGCCCCGATCGGCCTTGCCCCGACGCTTGACCATCTCGATGCCGGCGGCCAGGAGGGCGGGCGGTGGCGCCCCCTCCCCGGCGGCCCTGCCCATGCCCATGAGCAGGCTGCCGTAGAGCGGCCCCGAAGCACCGCCGACGGTCCTGACGAGAATCATGCCCGCCTGCTGCAACGCCCCGCCGAGGTCGAGCCGGGCCAGCCGCTCGGCGTCCTCCCGGACCGCCTCGAACCCCCGCTTCATGTTGATCCCGTGATCGCCGTCACCGATCGCCCGGTCGAGGGCGGTCAGCTCCTCGGCGTGTTCGGTGATCAGTCGGGTCGCACGGTCGATCAACTCGGCTACCAGATCGCTGTCCATGGTTCATCCCGTGTCCGTCGAATCGACGAGCCTGCCCCGCGCATCGAAGAACAGGAGACGCTCGCGCGCGAGATCGAACGCCACCTCCTGACCGGTCCGGAGACCGTTGCGGCCGGAGCACAGCGCATGCAGCCGCGCGTCCCGGAAATCGAGCAGCACCACCGTGTCGGCGCCGAGGGGCTCGATCTGGCGCACGCGGGCGTCGAAGGCGCCCCGGCCCAGCCGGATGTCCTCGGGCCGGATGCCGATCTTCGCGACGCCGGCACGCGGGACGAGCTCGGCCATCCGGTCCGCCGGCAGCAGGTTGATGGCCGGCGAGCCCAGCCGCCGGGCCACCCGGACGTCCCGCGGTCGATCGTAGATCTCGCGGGGTGGTCCGAGTTGCAGGAGCTCTCCCGCCTCCAGCACGCCGATCCGGTCGGCCATGGTGGTGGCCTCGATCTGGTCGTGGGTGACATAGAGGATGGTGGCCCCGAGATCGCGCTGGATGCGCTTGAGTTCGATGCGGAGGGTCTCGCGCAGCTTGGCGTCCAGGGAGGAAAGCGGCTCGTCCATGAGGAACAGGCGCGGCTGCCGCACCAGTGCCCGGCCGATCGCCACCCGCTGCATCTCGCCACCCGAAAGCTGGGTCGCGCGGTTGGCGAGCTTGCCGGAGATTCCGAGCAGTTCCGCCACCACCTCGACCCGTTTGCGGATCTCGCCTTCGGCCATCCGCCGGGCCGGTGCACGCAGCGGAAAGGCGAGATTGTCGCGGACGTTCAGATGGGGATAGAGGGAGAAGGTCTGGAACACGAAGGCCACGTCCCGGGCCGCCGGCGGGCGGTGGGTGACCTCCTCCCCGCCGATGAACAGCCGTCCCGTATCAGGGGTCTCGAGGCCGGCGGCGAGCCGGAGGGTGGTCGTCTTGCCGGCACCGGTCGGCCCCAGCAGGACGAGGAACTCGCCGTCGGCGAGGGTGAACTCCAGCTCCCGGACCGCGCGGATCCGGCCGAAGCTCTTGGAGACCGTCTCGAACCGCAGCTCAGCCACCGGCGCGCTCCCGGCTGCGGGCGGCCTCGAGACGTCGTCCGCCGGCGTCGAACCAGACCACGGCGGCGGGATCGAACGCGACCCCGAGACGGTCGCCGAAGGCGAGTCGCAGGGTGTTCGGCGCGCGCAGCTTGAGAACGCCGAACGGTCCGGCGAGGGTCACCACCTGGCGGGCGCCCAGGTACTCGACCGCTACCACTTCCCCGCGCATCGCCGAAGAATCGTCGATCCGCACATGCTCGGGACGGATGCCGAGGATCGCCTCGGCCACTTCCGGCGGGGCGGCGAGGCCGGCGAGGGGGAGACCGGCCAGACGGGCCACGGGAACATGGCCCTCCTCCAGGATCTCGCAGGGAAAGAGATTCATCGCCGGGCTGCCGATGAAACGGGCGACGAAGGTGGAGGCGGGCCGGTGGTAGAGTTCCTGCGGCGACCCGAGCTGCTCGATGCGCCCCAGGTTCATGACCACGATCAGATCGGCCATGCGCATGGCCTCGATCTGATCGTGGGTGACGTAGACCGTGGTGGCTCCGATCCGATCGTGCAGCCCGCGGAGTTCCTCGCACATGAGCTCCCGGAACTCGGCATCGAGGGTGCCCAGGGGCTCGTCCATGAGGAAGGCCCGCGGCCGCCTGACCACCGCCCGGGCGAGGGCCACCCGCTGCCGGTCGCCACCCGACAGCCGACCGATGCGGGAATCGAGCAGATGCTCGATCCGCAGCATCCGCGCCACCTCCTCGACCCGCCTTCGCACTTCCGCCCGCGGCACACCGCGCGAACGCAGGGGATAGGCGATGTTGCGGCGCACGTTCAGATGCCGGTAGAGGGCGAAGAGCTGGAAGACGAAGGCGATGTCCCGCTTGCCGGCACGCAGCCGGGTAACGTCTTCGCCGTCGAGGAAGACCCGGCCCTCGGTGGGCATTTCGAGGCCGGCGATGATCCTGAGGGTGGTGGTCTTGCCGCAGCCCGAGGGGCCCAGGAGGACGAAGAAGGATCCGTCGGGAATGGTGAGATCGAGGGCATCGACGGCGCGGAAGTCGGCGAAGCGCTTGGTCACCCCTTCGAGGCGGATCTCGGTCATCGATCCTCCTCGCCACGGGGAAGGTGGCTCGCCACCACGAAGCCGAGGGTGCCGGCGAGAATGACGAGGAAACTCCAGCGGTAGATCTCGATGGCGTAGGGCTGCATCAGCATGAACACGCCGATGCCGATCACCACCGAGGCCAGGTTTTCCATCGGATCGCGCCGCAGCCAGCGCGGCCGACGGCTTTTCCGGTCCGTCCCCTTCACCGCCGGAGCGCTCCGAAGGTGATTCCCCGGAGGAGATGCCGGCGGAGAATGATGGTGAAGATCATCACCGGCAGCAGGAACAGGGTGGTGCCCGCGGCCACCGCCGGCCAATCGAGCCCGCCCTCGCCGATGATGTTGGGGATGAAGGGGGGTGCGGTCTGGGCGAGCCCGCTCGTGAGCAGCAGGGCGAAGGCGTATTCGTTCCAGGCGAAGATCAGGCAGAAGATCGCGGTCGCCGCGATCCCCGCCGCCGCCTGAGGCAGGACCACCTTCCTGAAAGCCTGGAGGCGACTGTAGCCGTCGACCATCGCCGCCTCCTCGTATTCCTTCGGAATCTCGTCGATGAACCCCTTGAGGAGCCAGACCGAAAGGCTGAGATTGACCGCGGTGTAGAGGATGATCATCCCGAGCTGGGTGTCGGTGAGCCCGAGCTGGCGATACATGAGATAGACGGGAATCGCCACCGCGATGGGGGGGAACATCCGCGTCGACAGGATGAAGAACAGCAGATCCTCCTTCAGCGGTATCCGGAAACGGGAGAAGGCGTAGGCGGCGAGGGTGCCGAGGAAGACCGCGAAGAAGGTCGAGCCGAAGCCGATGATCAGCGAGTTGGCGTAGCGGCCGGCGAACCGCGAGGGTCCGGTGATCACCATGTTGCGCTTGCGCACCAGCTCCTCGTACCAGGTCTCGGGCGGTGGCAGACTCGCGAGATACTCCGGCGTCTGGCGGGTGCGGGCGGTGAACAGATTGACGTATCCCTCGAGGGAGGGGGTGAAGACGAGCTTGGGCGGATAGGCGATGGCGTCGCTCGGCGTCTTGAAGCTGGTGGCCACGATCCAGGCCAAGGGGATCGAGGAGACGAGGGCGTAGACGAGGATCACCACCGCCGCCAGCCGGCGGCTGAAGGGGGTGGGCTCGACGATCGACCGGGCCTGATCGAGCGCGCTCATCGTTCCTTCACCCGATTGAGCAGCTTGACGTAGATGTTGGCGACCCCGAACACGGTGACGAACAGCACGACGGCGAGGGCGGCGCTGAAGCCCGTGCGCCATTTCTCGAAGGCCTCGCGCTTCAGATAGATGGAGGCGAGCTCGGTGGCCGAGCCGGGACCGCCGGAGGTCAGCTCCACCACCATGTCGAACATCTTGAAGTTCTCGATGCCGCGGAACAGCACCGCCAGCATCAGAAAGGGCAGCACCAGCGGTACGGTGATGGTCCAGAACTGACGCCAGGAGGAGGCCCCGTCCACCTCCGCCGCCTCGTAGAGATATTCGGGAATCGCCCGCAGGCCGGCGAGACAGATCAGCATCACGAAGGGCGTCCACATCCAGGTGTCCACCAGCACGATCGCCCACATGGCGAGGTCGGGATCGCCGATCATCGTGAAATCACCGAAGTCGTAGAAGAAATTCACGATGTAGTTGAAGATCCCCGCCTGCGGCTGGAAGAGATAGGTCCAGAAGACGCCGACCACCGCCGGCGACAGCATCATCGGCACGACGATCACGGTGGTCCAGAAGCCGTGCCCGCGAAAGCGGCGGTTGAGGAGCCAGGCCAGGGCGAAACCGAGGACCACCTGGAGCAGGATCGACCAGAAGACGAAGCGGGCCGTGACCTGCATCGAGGCCCAGATGTCCTCGTTGGAGAGCAGCCGCTCGTAGTTCCGGAGTCCCAGCCAGCGCAGCGGCCGGTTGGGCGCGTTGGCCTTGTAGTTCGTGAAGCTCAGATAGATGTTCCAGAGCAGCGGAAAGATGTTGATGGCCAGCAGCAGGAACAGCGTCGGCGCCACGAACAGCCAGGCCACGGTGCGGTCCGACAGCCCCGGCCGGGGCGCCGGTGCGGGCCGCGGCACCGCGGGCGACGGGGTGTCGGATGAGACCGGGGTTCGATTCATGGCGTGTTCGACGGGCGGCTCGCGAAAGCGGAAGAAGGATGCCGGCGGGGCCGAGGGCCCCGCCGGCCGGGAGGCGGCTCAGAGTTTGCCCGCGTCCTCGAAGATCTCCGTCCAGTCCTGAATGAGCTTGTCGAGAGCTTCCTTGGCCGTACCCTTGTCGGCGACCACGTAATCGTGGATCCGCCGCTGCATGGCCTGCAGCAGTTCGGCGTATTCGGGCTCCTGCCAGAAGTCGCGGACGTTGGACATGGCTTCCAGGAAGTCGCCGGCGAACGGGGCGCTCTCCGGGAAATCCGGCGCTTCCAGCACCGCCCGATGGGCGCTGTAACCGCCGAGGGCCCACCACTTCTGCTGCACCTCGGGCTGGGCGAACCATTTGATGTACTGGAGCGCCAGATCCTTCTTGTCGGAATAGGAGACGACCGAGATGCCCTGGCCGCCCAGAACGCTCGCTTCCTCGTTCTGCCGCGGGTTGACGAAGAAGCCCGAAACCTCACCCACCTGCTCGTCCTTGAGGATGCCCGGGAAGAAGGCGAACCAGTTCATCTGCATCGCCACCTGCCCCGATTTGTAGGCATCGAGATTGGCGACCATGTAGGCATCGGAGTGGCCCGGCGGGGTGCAGCATTCGTAGAGCGCCTTGTAGGCCTCGAGCGCCTCCACCGCTTCCGGGGAATTGACGAAGCCTTCCATCCGGTACGGCTGCTCCGGATCCTGGTAGCGGAAGCCCCAGGGATAGAGAGCCGAGGTCACGCCCATGGTGATGCCCTCGGAACCCCGCTCGGTGTAGATCGCCACCCCGTAGCGGACCTTGCCGTCGATCTCGCGACCGGTGAAGAACTTGGCGACCTCCATGAGCTCGTCCCAGGTCCGCGGCGGGGCCAGCTCGCGGCCGTATTCCTTCCGGAAGGCCTCGCGGAGCTCGGGACGGGCGAACCAGTCCTTGCGATACACCCAGGCCAGCGCATCGCCCATCGCCGGCAGAGCCCAGTAGTTGGGGCTGCCCTTGGGCCAGGTCGAATAGTTGTAGACCGTCGCCGGCAGAAAGTCGTTGATGTCGATCCCTTCCTTCTCGAAGAAATCGTTGAGCTTGACGTAATGCCCGTTCTCCGCAGCGAGGCCCAGCCACTGACTGTCGCCGATCATCAGATCACAGAGCTTGCCCCGCGAGTTGAGTTCGTTGAGGAACCGGTCGGCGAAGCTCGTCCAGGGAACGAACTCGAAGTTCATCGCGATGCCGGTCCGGGCGGTGAAGTCCCTGGACAATTCGGTCAACGCATTGGCCGGATCCCAGGCCGCCCAGCAGAGCGTGAGCGACTTTTCCTGCGCCTGGGCCACGCCGGCGGCCAGACCCATGGAAAGGGCCATGCTGGTGAGAAACGTTCGTCGCATGTTTAGCCTCCTTCGGTTGGACCATGCGCCCCGTTCCGTACGCGGCTGGCCGCGTCGGGAGTTTAGTTGAGTTTAGTACATTATGCGCCGGCCGATGGGCCTGTCAAGCGAACCCTCGGCGGTGGCTTCGGAACGCGTGCGGGCGACCATTCTCCGGCTTCGGCCACTCCATGAAGCAGGTTTCATCGCGACTTCATCCCGGCTTCAGGGAAGGCGCGTAATCGCAGGGTCGCCGGGATCGCGCTCGAGACCGGGGAGCCCGGCGTTCCGACCGACAACCAGACAGCAAAAGGAGCATTGCAACGATGCCATCCAGAGTCGTCGAATCCCGCGGCGGGTGGCGGTCGGCCGCCTGCACCCTGTCCGCGGCGCTCCTGCTGACACTCGGCGCCTCCGCCGCGGGTGCCGCGGTGCATGGCGACACCCTTTATGTGAGCAACCGTGATTCGGGCGAGATGTCGATCCTCGGCGCGGCCGCCGGGGAGGTGCTGGCATGGCTGGCGGTGGGCGAGAAGCCGACCTATTCGGCGGTCACACCGGACGGCAAGTATGCCTTCGCCGTGGCCACCGGCGATCGGAAGCTGGTGGTGGTCGACACCGCGAGCCGCAAGATTGTCGAAAAGCTTCCACTCGGCGAAAGCCCGAAGGGTGTGGAGGTGACCCCGGACGGGAAGTTCGTGCTGGTCGCCAACGAGGGCGAGAGCTCCAACAGCGTCTCCATCTTCTCGGTCGGGGACTGGAAGCAGGCGGCCGAAGTGCCGGTGGGCAAGGCCCCGCACAACATCACCTTCGCCGCCGCCCGGGGCATCGCCTACATCGCCAACGGCGGCTCCGCCGACATCACCAAGATCCGCTGGAGTGACGCCACGCCGCTGGGGACGATCCCCCTCGACGATCGCGGCGCACCCCACAATCTGGCGGCGACGCCCGACGGCAAGCTGCTCTTCGTCGCCCGCAAGGGATCGGACGATGTGGCGGTGATCGACCTCGAGGCGGAAAAGGTCGTCGAGTACATCCCCGTCTCCAAGGGGCATCACGCCGTGGCCGTTTCTCCGGACGGGGGAACCGTCTATGTTTCCGGGATCGGCTCCAATGTCATCAACGTGATCGACGTCGCCAGTCTCGAGCGGACCGGGGAGATCCCGGTGGGTGAAGGCCCGCACGGTGTCCGTTTCTCCCCCGACGGCGACATGGCCTATGTGGCGGTGGCGAAATCCGACCGGGTCGCGGTGATCGACACCGAGGCGCGCAAAGTCGTCTCCACCATCACCGATCCCGGCTTTCCCTTCTGGCTGGCGGTCGCCGGCAACTGACCGCGCATCGCCTCGGAGGTCGGGGAGGCGATGCCGGACGTCCATCCCGCATCGCCTTCCCGCGATCCCGTCCCGACTTCTCCGGGATAAACCCTGTCGGCGGCGGAACCCCGTGAGGCATCCGCGGGTTCGCTCAGCGGCCGTCGGCAGGTTCTCCCCAACCGCGGGCCTCCATTTCCCTTATCATCCGAGTGGCGGCATCCAGAAGCGGCGGCAGAAAGCGACGGGCCGCAGCGAGGGCGTCGGCCGGCAACGCGGGATCCTCGAGATGGCCGTGGACCCGACGGTCGCGCGGGCGCCGGGCCGGGCGTTTCTCCCATCGCCCGAGGCAATGCCGGCAGGAGATATCCGCCGCGGGTGTCCTGGAACGGTCCGATGTTACGCTCCTCCGGCCAACAGACGGGCTCGGGATCGGCGCGATGGACGGTCCGTCCCCTTCCAGAACCCCTTCCCTCGCCGACGCGAATCCGTTTCTCCGCCCGCCTCAGTCGCCGATCGGTCGGGGGCCGACATCCTCGGAGAGCGCGAGCAGCGAGGTCCGGATGCGGCGCAGGCATTCCTTCACACGCTCGGGCCGCTTGCGCGCCGCACCCGCGGCCAGCACATCGATGATGGCGATGAAGACGAGGCGGGACGCCGAGGGCTTGTAGATGTCCTGGTCCTCGGGAATGTCGATCTCGATGGCCACCCCGGTGGCCTCGGCCAGAGGCGAGCCGGTGCGGGTGAGAGCGATGGTCTCCGCACCGTACTGGGCGGCGATGGCGACACTGTCCAAAAGCTCGGCCGGCTGGCCGCTCGCCGAGATCGCGACCACGACGTCGCCCTGCGAAAGGGTCGAGGTCAGCATCCGCTGGAAGTAGCCGTCGGCGTGCGCTTCGGCCGGGATGCCGAGGCGGAAGAACCGGTTCGCACCCTCGCGGGCGATGTTGGCCGATCCCCCTCCCACACCCAGAAAACAGATCCGGCGTGCTCGGGCGAGTACGTCGATCGCTTTCTCGAGGGCGGCACCGTCGAGCTGGGAGCGCGCCAGGTTGAGGCCGTCGACGAGGGCGCCGAAAACCTGGGTGACCAGCCGATCGGCCTCGGAGTCCGTCCGGCTGGCACCGCCGAGATACTGGAGGCTCACCGCCACACTCTGGGCCAGGCGGATTCGGAAGTCGCGAAACCCTTCGCAGCCCAGCGTCCGGCAGAAGCGATTGACGGTGGCCACCGAAACCCCGGCCGCCTGCGCGATTTCGCTCTGCGTCTGCCGGGCGCTGCTTTCGAGATTGGAGAGGATGTAGTCGGCGACCCTCTGCTCGCGCTTGGAAAACTTCCCATCCAGGGTACGCATCCGCAGGATGACGTCGATGACCTTCTTCACCGCTTGCCGCTCCTCCACCGACCGAAGACCGCCGACAGCCGCTTCGATCCCGGCGTCGTCCTTCGGTAGCTGGCGATATCGGCAAAACGCATATTCCTTCATGGTCCTGGGTTCCATCCTTCCCTTTCGGGAGGCGAGCGGCGTGGCCGAGCTTCTCTCGTCCTTTCCGCAATTTCGAGACGTAGAAAGTTTCTTTCATTTCATACCGCCAATGTGCCGATGCATCAAGGAAACCTTGACATCAGGCGAAACCGGAACGTAACATTCTTACGCTTATCGGCAATTCGCAAGCCACACAGACGAGCAGAGGAGGCAAACCATGGGGCTGAAAACCTGGCTGAAGCTAGCGGTCGTCGCCGGGGTCGCGGCGAACATCGCCGGCACGGCCTTCGCGGGAGGCACGTTGCGTTACGCCACCATCGGTGAACCCCCGAGCCTCGATCAGCAGGTCATCACCTCGGATCTCGCCACCACCATCGCCCACCACATCTTCGAGGGCCTCTACACCTTCAACGCCGCTTACGAGCCGGTGCCGTTGCTGGCGGAAAGCGAGACCCTTTCCGATGGCGGCAAGGTCATCACCATCACCCTGCGAAAGAACGTGCGGTTCCACAACGGACAACCCATGACCGCCGCCGATGTGGTGGCATCGCTCCAGCGCTGGGGGGCATACGGATCGCGCGGCGGGCTGCTCTTCGACAATGTCGAGCGTGTCGAGGCCACCGGCGAGTACGAGGTGACGATCACTCTCTCCCGTCCTTTCGGCCCGTGGAAGAATCTTCTGGCCTTCATCAACGGCGGCCCGGCCATCTATCCCGCCTCCATCGTCGAGGGCGCTTCCAAGGAGCCGCTCGCGCCCGACGGCTACATCGGCACCGGCCCGTACAAGTTCTCGGCATGGGAACCCAACCGCTATCTGGAGTTGGTCCGGTACGAGGATTACGTTTCGCCCGAAGGGGATCCCGACGGCTACGCCGGGCGGCGGACGGTGAATTTCGACCGGCTGCGTTTCATTCCGGTGCCCGACGTCGGCACCCGTGTGGCGGGTCTGCGGGCCGGCGACTTCGATTATGCCGAGAGCATTCCGGGCGATCTCTACGCGGAGCTCGATGCGGATCCCGGCGTGCGCACGATCCTCAACGGCGGCCCGATCTTCGGCCTGGTCTTCACCAATTCCAAAGCCGGTCCACTCAAGGACAATTTCGCGTTGCGGCGGGCGATCCAGACCGCCCTCGACAAGACGGCCGCACTGCGGGTGGCAATCGGGCCGGAAAGCCTGTGGCGCGCGAACGGATCCTTCTATCCGAAGGGCAACGTCTGGTACACGGAGGCCGGGATCGAGAATTTCTCCAAGGCCGATCCCGAGCTCGCCCGCCGGATGGCCGAGGAAGCGGGCTACGACGGCGAGCCCATCAAGTTCATGGTTTCGACCAATTACCCCTTCCATTACGACACGGCCATCGTCTACACGAGGCAGCTCGCCGAGGCCGGGTTCAACATCGATCTGCAGGTGTACGACTGGGCGACGCTGATCGAGAAACGTGCCCAGCCGGATCAGTGGGACATGTTCTTCACCCATCACGGGTTCGTCCCGGATCCGATCCTCATCTCGGTCATGAACGACAACTACCCGGGCTGGTGGGCCACGCCCGAGAAACAGAAATTGAAGGCGCGTTTCACCGCCACCGCCGAGCCCGCCGAGCGGCGCGCCATCTGGGCCGAAATCCAGGCGCTGATCTACGAGCAGGTGCCGACGATGAAGACGGGTGACATCTACACCTACAACATCGCATCGCCGGCACTCGAAGGGCTCGCCGCCTCGACGCTGATCTGGCCACATTTCTGGAACGTCTCGAAATAATGGCGTATCCGGCTCTCTCCCATCGCCGATGCGGTGGGAGAGAGCGAACCACCATACCGGGACATGCGGATGCTCGGCTACGCCCTGGACAGACTGCTGACGCTGGTTCCCACCCTGCTGGCGGCGTCGCTGCTGGTGTTCCTCTTCGTCCGTCTGATTCCCGGAGATCCGGCCGCCATTCTACTGGGCGATGCGGCGACGCCCGAGCAGGTCGCCGCTCTCACCCGTGAACTCGGGCTCGACCAGCCGCTGTGGAAACAGTATTTCCTGTGGCTGGGCAACATCCTCGAAGGGGATTTCGGGACTTCGATCTTCTTCGGTAAGCCCGTTCTCGCGGTGATCGCCGACAGCGCCGAAACCTCGATCCTCCTGGCCGTGACGACCATGGGCTGGATCGTGCTGATCGGTGTGCCGATAGGGATTCTCGCCGCCGTACGACAGGGTTCCTGGATCGACCAGGCCACTTCGGGCTTGGCCATGCTGATGGCCTCGGTTCCCACCTTCTGGCTCGGTCTCTATTTCATTCTCGTCTTCGCCGTCGGCCTGGGCTGGTTTCCTTCCTCCGGCTTTCCGTCGATCACGGGCGAGGGCGGCCTCCTCAACCTGCGGTACCTGGTACTGCCCAGTCTGACGCTCGCCGCACCCAATGCGGCACTCATCATCCGGCTGGTCCGCGCCTCGATGCTGGACGTCTCGCGGGAGGACCATGTGCGGACCGCCCGCGCCAAGGGGCTCCATCCGCTTCGGGTGGCGATCAAGCACATCTTCCGCAACGCCCTGATCGCGGTGGCCGGCGCCTTCGGCTTCACCTTCGCCGCCCTCGTCAGCGAGGCGGTGGTCACCGAAACCGTCTTTTCGCTTCCCGGTGTCGGCCGTCTCGTGGTCCAGTCCATCCTGCGACGCGACTATCCCGTGATCCAGGGCGTGATCCTCATCGTCGTCGTTTTCTACATGTTCGTGAATCTCCTCGTCGATCTCGCCTACGCCCGTCTCGACCCCAGGGTCTCGCTGAAATGAACGGCCTGATTTCGGTCTTACGGTCCGTCCGCGAGCGCCGCCTCGCAACCATCGGCTTGATATGGCTCGCTCTGGTCTGTATCGCCGCCCTCGGCGCACCCCTCCTGGCCCCCTTCGATCCCCTCGATTTCGACCCGCTCGCCAGATTGGCCGAACCCGGCTGGCCGCATCTGTTCGGTACCGATCATTTCGGACGCGACACCCTTTCCCGGGCGATCTACGGCGCCCGGATGGCGGTGCTGATCGGCACCGGGAGCGTCTTCGTCGCCCTGGTCGTCGGCGGCATCGTCGGCATGCTTTCCGCCTATTTCACGAAGCTCGGCCATCTGCTGATGCGTGCGGTGGACGTACTGATGGCGTTCCCGGCGCTGCTGCTGGCGCTGGTGCTGATGACCCTGCTCGAACGGAGCGTGGTCAACACCATCATCGTCATCGGCACGGTCTACGCGACGACGACCGCACGAATCCTCTTCGGCATGACCCTGAAGCTCAAGGGAGAAGTGTTCGTCGAAGCCGCCATCTGCTCGGGTGCCGGACATGCCTCCGTCCTCTTCCGGCACATTCTTCCCAATCTGGTGTCGCCGCTTCTCGTACAGGCGAGCTTCATCTTCGCCTTCGCCCAGCTCCAGGCCGCGGCACTCGACTTCCTGGGACTCGGCCTGCCGCCGGAAGTGCCGAGCTGGGGCAATATGCTGAGCGAGGAGCGGATCTACATCACCCGGGCGCCGTGGCTGCTGATTTTCCCCGGAACGCTCATCATCCTCACGGTCTTTTCCATGAACCTCCTGGGCGATGCCATGCGGGACAGCATCGATCCGCGCTTCCGGAAAGACGTCAAAGGGGTCTAGGCGATGGCGCTTCTCGAGGTGCGGGATCTCGGGCTGGCGATCGCTGCCGGCGGGCGGCTGCTCCCCGTGGTGCGCGGCATTTCCTTCGCCGTCGAGGAGAACGAAACCCTGGGGATCGTCGGGGAAAGCGGCTGCGGCAAGAGCCTCACGGCATTGGCCATCATGGGGCTTCTCGAGGACACGGCGATCCGGATCACCGGCGGGTCGATCCGCTTCGAGGGGCGCGAACTGCTGACCATGGCGCCGGCGGAGCGGCGCGCGTTGATGGGCAACCGGATGGCGATCGTCTTTCAGGAGCCGATGACCAGCCTCAATCCGGTGTATCGCGTGGGCGATCAGATCGTCGAAGTGCTCCGGCAGCATCGCGATCTTTCGACGAGCGAAGCCCGTGAACGCACGCTCCGGCTCCTCGAAATGGTCCAGGTTCCGGAGCCGGAGCAACGCGTCCACAGCTATCCTCACCAGCTCTCCGGCGGACAGCGGCAGCGGGTGATGATCGCCATGGCCATCGCCTGCGATCCCAGACTGCTCATCGCCGACGAGCCGACGACGGCCCTCGACGTGACGGTTCAGAAGGAAATTCTGGAGCTGCTGCAGGATCTCCAGAAGCGCATGGGCAGTGCCATCGTTCTCATCTCCCACGATCTCGGCGTGATTGCCGAAACCTGTGACCGGGTGGCGGTGATGTACCGTGGGACCATCGTCGAAGAGGCGACGGCGGGAGAGCTCTTCGCGAATGTGGCCCATCCCTATACGCGGGGGCTGCTCGCATCGATTCCGCCGGCCGACCGCGATGTCGAGTGGCTGGAAGCCATCCCCGGCCGGGTTCCCGCCGTCGACCAGGAGATTCCCGGTTGTGCGTTCCATCCGAGATGCCCGTTCGTTCGGGATCTCTGTCGCACCGCCCGGCCCGAAGGCCGGGATTTCGCGCCCGGCCATTCCATCCGCTGTCATTTCCCGCGGGAATGGCGAACATGACCGCGCCGCTGCTGCAGTTACGCGATCTCCGGGTTCATTTCCGAACCGGCAGGGGCGGGTTGTTCCGGCGCCGGCGGATCCTCGAGGCGGTGGGCGGCGTCTCCTTCGACATCCATCGCGGCGAAGTCCTCGGCCTCGTCGGTGAAAGCGGCAGTGGCAAGTCGACCATCGGGCGGACCCTGACCCGTCTCGAAAGGCCGACCGGCGGCGAGGCGATCTTCGAGGGCACGGACATCCTGGCGCTGACGGCGAGAGCCTTTCGCCCCTTGCGGCGTCGGATCCAGATGATCTTCCAGGACCCCTTCGCCTCCCTCAATCCACGCCTCACCATCGAACAGACCCTGGCGGAGCCCCTGTTCATCCATCGGCTGGCGCGTGACCGGTCCGAGGCGCGGGACATGATCGCCGAAACCCTCGAGCTCGTCGGGATGGATCCCGATGCGATGAAACGCCATCCGCACGAATTTTCGGGAGGGCAGCGCCAGCGCATCGGGATCGCTCGGGTGATGATCGTGAAACCCCGCCTGGTGATCGCCGACGAACCGGTGTCGGCGCTCGATGTTTCGATCCAGGCTCAGGTTCTCAACCTGATCAAGAAGCTCCAGCGTGAAAGCGGCGTCTCGATGCTGTTCATCAGTCACGACCTGGGCGTCGTTCGCTACATCAGCGACAGGATCGCCGTGATGCGTCGGGGGAAGATCGTGGAGATCGGTGACAGGAACCGGATCTTCGACTCCCCGCGGCACGATTATACCCGGCGGCTGCTCGCTTCGATCCCCCGCCTCCCGCCCGCTCCGAATTGAATGGCCCCGCTCGGGGCAGCACCGATATCCGGTAGCCGTGGCGCCAACCGCGCCGATGCACCCGTCAGCTCCGGCCCCTCGCTCCCTGTCCGGCGCCCGGCATCGCGGTGATCAGCCCGTAGGTCTCGGGACGGCGGTGGAGGGCGAAATCGAAGATGTGCTCCTTGATCTCGCGGGTGCGCTCGAAATCGCAATCGTAGGTGACGAGCTCGTCCTCGAGGGTACCGGCCATGGCCACGATCTCGCCGGTGGGGGCGACGATGCAGCTCTGTCCCAGGAGATCGCAGCCCTCCTCGCGCCCCGCCTTGGCCACCGCCACCACCCACATGCCGTTCTGATAGGCGCCGGCCTGCAGGCAGAGATGGTTGTGGAAGGCCTGGAGATGGTCGTGCTGCGGTACCGGCGGATAGTGGAGCGGGGTGTTGTAGCCCAGGAGCAGCATCTCCGCTCCCTGGAGCGCGAGCACCCGGTACATCTCCGGCCAGCGGCGGTCGTTGCAGATCGCCATGCCCAGAATCCCCCCCATCGCCCGCCAGACCGGGAAGCCGAGATCGCCGGGCTCGAAATAGCGCTTCTCGAGATGCTGGAAGGGCCGCCAGGGCTCGTGCTCGGCATGACCGGGCAGATGCACCTTGCGGTACTTGCCGAGGATGCGGCCGTCCGGCCCGACCAAGATGGAGGTGTTGAAGCGCCGCCGGCGCCCCTCCTCGATCGCCAGTTCCGCGTAGCCCAGATAGAAGCCGATGCCGAGTTCGGCCGCGGTGTCGAACAGCGGGCGGGTTTCCGGTCCCGGCATCGCGGTCTCGTAGAAACGGTCGAGCTCCGCCTCCTCGGCGAAATACCAGCGGGGGAAGAAGGTGGTCAGCGCCAGTTCGGGGAACACCACGAGCCCGCAGCCGCGGGCGGCCGCCTCCCGCATCAGCGCCAGCAGCCGTCGGACCACCGCCGTTCTCGGCTCCTCCCGTCCCACCGGCCCGAGCTGGGCGGCGCCGACCCTGAGTACGCGCTTCATGCGCCCTCCCCTTCGAGGAGATCGAGGAGCAGTTCCAGCAGCACCTCGGCACCGGCGGCGAGATCCTCCGGCGCCGTGTACTCCTCGACGTTGTGACTGATCCCTCCGACCGAGGGCACGAAGATCATCGCCGTCGGACAGACCCGGGCCATGATCTGAGCGTCGTGCCCGGCGCCGCTCGGCATCCGCCGGACCGAACGGCCGAGGCGGCGGGCGGTCGCCTCGACCCGCGCCACCATCGCCGGATCGAAGGCCACCGGGGCGAAGCGGGCGAGCTGCCGGAAGGCGATCTCGACCCCCTCGCGGGCGGCGGCCTCCGCGGCGAAGGCCGAGAGGCGCCGCTCGGCTTCCCGCAGGCGCAGATCGTCGGTGTGACGCAGATCGACGGTGAGCTCGGCCCGCTCCGGCACCACGTTGACGAGATCGGGCGAGAGGCGCAGCGAACCGACGGTGGCCACCTGATCACCGCCGATCTCCCGCGCCAGACGACGGGCGAAAACGGCGATCTCGGCGGCCACCAGACCGGCATCCCGGCGCATGGCCATGGGCGTGGCACCGGCATGAGCACTCCGCCCCCGGAGGCTCAGGGCCTGCCAGGAAATGCCCTGGACCCCTTCGACCGCACCGATGGTGACCCCCTCGCGCTCCAGCACCGGCCCCTGCTCGATGTGGAGCTCGACGAAGGCCCGGGCCTCGGGACGGCCGACCGGCGCATCACCGGCATAGCCGATCCGCTCCAGGCAGGCTCCCACCGTCTCGCCGTCGATGCCCCGGGTGGCCAGCGCGTCTTCCAGCGCGAGCGCACCGACATGGACCAGGCTGCCCATCATATCGGGGGGAAAACGCGCGCCCTCCTCGTTGGTGAAGGCGGCGATCACCAGCGGATGCCGAGTTCCGATGCCGGCCCGGTCGAGGGTCTCCACGATTTCCAGCCCGGCCAGCACCCCGAGGGCGCCGTCGTAGAGCCCGCCCGTCCGCACCGTGTCGATGTGCGAACCGGTCATCACCGGCGGCCCCTCCTCGCGCCCCCGCCGCAGGCCGAAGATGTTGCCGATGGCGTCGATCCGAACCTCGAGCCCGAGCTCCCGCATCCAGCCGACCAGAAGATCGCGCCCGGCCCGGTCTTCCTCGGTCAGGGCGAGCCGACAGACTCCCCCGCCGGGCAGGGCCCCGATCTCGCCGAGCTTGCGGATCCGGGCCATCAGCCGGTCGGGATCGATGGCGATTCCGGCCCGGCTCACACCCCTTCCTCCACGGTGTCCGGGGCGACGCCGACGAGGCGCTGCCAGGTCTCCGGATCCGTCGCTCCTTCGCTGCCGATGAACAGCGGCCGGCTTCCCGCGGTCAGCCCCAGCGCGCGCGAAAGCTCGGGATCACGCCGCGAAAGCAGGGCCGCGGCGAGACCGGCGACCGCGCTTTCGCCGGCCACCAGCGGGGGATCGCCGGCGGGGGGGAAGGCGAGCAGCCGCATCGTCTCCACCGCCGCCGCGTCGGGAACGGTCAGAAAATCGTCGGCGGCGACGGCGAGGATCTCCCAGGCGAGGAGCGAGGGCTCACCACAGGCGAGCCCGGCCATCAGCGTATCGAGATCGCCGGCGACCGCCACCGGGCGGCCCCGGCGCGCGCTTTCGAACAGGCAGGCGGCCCGATCGGGCTCCACCACCACCACCCGCGGACGGGCATCGCCGCAATGCTGCCAGAAGCGCGCGGCCACCGCCGCCGCGAGACCGCCCACCCCGCCCTGGAGGAAAAGATGCGTCGGCGGCGGACCGTCGCCGAGCTGCTCGACGATCTCCTCCACCATGACGGTGTAGCCCAGCATCACCTGTCGCGGGATCTCGAGATAGCCGGAATAGGAGGTGTCCGAGACCACGATCCAGCCCGCCGCCGCAGCCTCCTCCGCCGCCTTGCGCACGGCGTCGTCGTAGGTCCCGGGGACCCGCCGGATTTCCGCTCCGTGGCGGGCGATGGCCCGCTCCCGCCCGGCGCTCACCGTCTCGTGGAGATAGATCACGCAGCGGCAGCCGAACATCCGCGCTCCCCAGGCGACGGACCGGCCGTGGTTGCCGTCGGTGGCACAGGTCACGGTGATGCGGGCGGTATGTTCGGCGAATTTCCCGGCCCGCAGATCGGCGGAACGCACGGGTGCCGCGACCCCGGCCTCCTCGAGCGCCCTCTGCAGCACCCGCAGCACCGCGAAGGCGCCGCCCAGCGCCTTGAAGCTGCCGAGGCCGAAACGGGACGCCTCGTGCTTGTAGAGGAGGGCGTCGAAACCGGCCGCCCGGGCCAGGCCCCGGAGATCCACGAGCGGGGTCGCCGCGTAGCCGGGCCAGCCGGCGATCTCTTCACGGGCGGCGGTCACCTCCGCCGGCGGCAGCAGAGCCGATACCGAGCCGGGTGGCGGACCGCGCCGGGCCGCGGGATTGGCCAGATGGGTTAGCGGATGATCGGAGAGAGGCAGGTCCATCGCGCGTGCTTTTCGGAAGAAGGAGAATGGCGGGATCGGAACGGACGCCCCGATCCCGCCGCGGGTGGTCAGTTCGCCGAGGCTTCCTCGATGGCGGCGAGGAAGGCGTCGAGCATCGCCTCGCCCTCGGCCCCGAAACGCTCGACGATGACCTTCCGCACCGCCGGCTGCGCCGCCTTGCGGAAGGCCTCCCGCTCGGCCGCGCTCGGCGCATAGATTTCCATCCGCTCGGCGAGCTTCGGCAGGCCGCGGTCGGAGGCCTCGATGATGCGGTTGAGACCGCGCCCGGCGACGATCGCCGCGTCCGCCGCCCATTGCACCTGCTGCTGCTCCTCCTCGGTCAGGCTGTCCCAGAAGTCGCGGTTCATCGCCCAGACGTAGGGAGTGAACAGATGGTTGCTCAGGGTGAGGTATTTCTGGACCTCGTCGAAATTGGCGAAGGAGACGATGGGCACCGGGTTCATCTGGCCGTCGGCGACCCCGGTCTGGAGGGCGGTGTAGACCTCGGACCAGGCGATCGCCACCGGCTGGGCGCCGAGGGCGGCGACCAGCGCCTTGTGGGTATCCAGCCCCATGGTGCGGATCTTGAGGCCCTTCATGTCCTCCACCGTCTTCACCGGACGCTTGGAATTGGTGAAGACGAAGAAACCGCCGGAATCGCCGAAGCCCAGCACCTTGAGGCCGGTCTTTTCCTCGATGTCGGCCGCCAGCCGGTCGCCGAAGGGTCCGTCGAAGACCTCGTAGACCACCGAGATGTGGGGGAAGGCGAAGGGCATGTCGAGAATGCCGATCAGCGGATAGGCGGAAGCGAAACCGCCCACCGAATGGATCCCCGACTGCACCACTCCGGCGCGGATCTGGCTCACCACCTCGGCGTCCTTGCCGAGCTGGCCGTTGGGGAAGATCTGCACCGTGACCGCCCCGTTGGTGCCGGATTCCACCAGGGTCTTGAACACCTGGGCCATGGCCCCGGTGGCGTTGTCGTAGGGATCGTCGTTGTTGAGGTGATGCAGCTTGATCACCTTCTGCGCCTGGGCACCGGCGACGCCGAGGCCGAGCACCGCCGCGACAGCCAGGGCCGCGATCCGCGAGCTTCGATGTTTCATGGTCGTATCCCTCCCTGAGGTTGCGGTCAGAAGCCGAAAAGACGTGGCATGAACAGCGTCAGATCGTCCCAGTAGGCGACCAGCAGGAGCACCCCGACCTCGACCAGGATGAAGGGCCAGAGGGCGAGGCTGATGCGCTCGATCTTCTCCCCGGTGACCGATGCGAGGACGAACAGGCAGGCGCCGACCGGCGGCGTCATCAGCGAGATGTTGAGGGCGAGGACGATCATGATCCCCGCGTGCACCGGATCCATGCCGATGCCGGCGGTGAGCGGTACCAGTACCGGAGCGAGGATCAGGAGCGCCGCGTTGATGTCCATGAACATGCCGACGATCAGCAGCAGCGCCAGGATCATGGCGATGATCAGGTTGCGGTCGTCGGACAGGGCGAGAAAACCGGCGGCCACCTTCTGCGGGATCTGCTCGAAGGTCATCCACCAGCCGAGAATGGAGGCCGAGGCGATGATCAGGAACACCACGCCGGTGATCAGCGCGGTCCGCTCCAGCATCTCCAGCAGATCCGAAAAGCCGAGGCTGCGGTAGACGAGGCCGCCCACCACCAGCGCGTAGGCGACCGCGATCGCCGCCGCCTCGGTGGGGGTGACGATGCCGCCGAGGATGCCGCCCAGGATGATCACCGGCATGAAGATGGCGAGCAGGCTCGAGCGGAAGGTCCGCAGGATGTGCCGCAGGCTCGGCCCGCCCTCGCCCTTGGGCAGACCGAGGCGGCGCCCGAGGGCGGCGATCACCGCCATGCAGAGAAGGGCGATCAGGAGACCGGGAACGATGCCGGCGGCGAACAGGCCGGCGATCGAGACCCCCATGATGGAGCCGTAGATGACCATCAGATTGGACGGGGGGATGGTGGGGCCGATGATCGAGCCGGCGGCGGTGACGGCACAGGCGAAAGGCCGCGAATATCCCTTCTTCACCATCGCCGGCACCAGCGTGTTGCCGAAGGCGGCGGCGTCCGAGACCGCCGCTCCGGTCATGCCGGCGAACAGAACCGAAGCCACCATGTTGGTGTGGGCCAGCCCGCCCCGCAGATAGCCGACCAGGGCCTCGGCGAAAGCGACGAGGCGGGTGGTGATGCCCGAGCGGTTCATGATCTCGCCGGCGAGAATGAAGAAGGGCATGGCCATGAAGGTGAAGAGGTCGAGCCCCTCGAAGAAGCGTTTGGGCGCCATGGTGAGGAAGGGGGTGCCGCCGAGCTGGAGGAGCCCCACCACCCCGGCGATTCCCAGCACGTAGCCGATGGGCAGGCCGAGGATCAGCAGCAGGAAGAAGACGACGGCGACCGCGGTCATGCGACCCGCCCCATGCCCCCGGCGGCGGCCCGGGCCTCGGGATCGCGGTCGCGCACCATCACCACCACCGTCTGCAGGGCCGCGAGCAGCGCCGAGACCGGCACCGAGGCGAAGGGTACGACCATCGTCATGCCGAAGATCGTCGCGTATTGCTGCGCCCCCGTGCGGGTCATGCCGAGCCCGTAGACGAACAGAAAAAGGAAGAAGGCAAGACCGAGCAGATCGAGAAGCCGCGAAAGGCCGCGGCGAACGCCGGCCGGCAACGCCCGGAAGAGGAGCTCCACACCGATGTGGGCACGCCGGTAGACACCCACCGGCACCGCCAGGAGCGCCGCCCAGATCATCACATAGCGGGCCAGCTCCTCGGTCCAGGTGATGCCGAGCTCCAGGATGTAGCGGGAGACCACCCCGAACCACACGATCGCCACCATCACCGCGATCAGCAGCGCGCAGAGGCGGCTCAGCAGCAGATCGAGACGGCTGCCGAGAAAAACTACGAGATCCCGCGGGTCGCGCGCCTTCACCGACCGGCCCCCCCGAGCCCGAAGCGTGGTTCCCCCGAAGGGTGAAACCACCTTTTCATTTTGTCAAGATTATGAAAATCTATTTTCAGAAGGCTCCCGCGACGCTAGTCTGCGTGTGACGGCAGAAGGGGGATGTCCGGAGGATGCCCGCGTCGAGGCGGCTGGAAGCACGAATCCAGCGACACTACGACGAATTGCCACCGGCGGAACGGCGGCTGGCCGATCTCCTTCTCGGCTTTCCCGGTAATCCGGCCTCCTATTCGGCGAGCGAGCTGGCGGCGATGGCCGGCACCTCCAACGCCGCCGCCACCCGCTTCTTCCGCCGCCTCGGCTATCGCGACTATGCCGAGCTCCGCCGCCAGGTGCGCGATGCCGAGGCCTGGGGATCGCCCGTCTATCTGAGCGGCGGCTCCTCCCCGGGCGACGGTGAGAACGGGATCGTGGCGCGGCATCTCGCAGGCGAAACGGCCAATCTCAGACGCACGCTGGAGGGGCTCCGGCCCGGCCAGCTCGAAGAGATGGCGGCCGCCCTCACCACCGCCCGTCGGGTGGCGGTGGTGGGCTTCCGCAACAGCCGCATGATCGCCCATTATTTCCAGCGTCAGCTCGTGCTGCTGCGGCCGGGAACCGCACTGCTGCCGGCACCGGGCCAGACCCTGGCCGAGGATCTCGCCGATCTCGGCGCCGAGGATCTCGTCGTGCTGGTGGCCTTCCGACGGCGGGTCGCGGCGGTCGGCGAAGTCGCCCGAATCGCCAGGGAACGCGGCGCCTCGCTGCTGCTGGTCACCGATCCTTCGGCGATGCGCATCGTCCGCTTCGCCCGCTGGACCCTGCTCTGCGAGGTGGGCTCGGGCTCGCTGTTCGACAGTTACGCGAGCGCCATGAGCCTGCTCAACCTGCTCTGCGGGGCGGTGTTCCGCCGGATGCCGGATCGGGCCGCCCGCCGCATGCGGCGCATCGAGGCCCTGCACGAGGAGCTCGGGGAACTGCTGCCTCCCGATCCGGCACCGGAAGGGACCACCGGCTGTTCCGGGAATGCTTGATTTCCGGCGCACCGGAGACGACAACAGACGCGGTGATCTCATCCCCCGAGACCGGACCCGCCGCGATCGATCCCTTGCCCTCGTCCCCCGATCCCTCCGCCACCTCGCACTCGACGCCCGCCCCGCCGACCGGCCAACGGCCGCGGGAAGCGTCGCGTCACGTCTCCTTCCTCCTCCCCAACCTGCGGGGCCGGGGCGTTCAGCGGATCGCCGTGATCCTCGGCCGCGCCTTCGCCGAGCGGGGACACCGCGTCGAATTCGTCCTGTGTGACGAGGAGGGCGAGCTCCGCTCGATGCTCGATCCCCGGATCCGGGTGCTGGTGCTGCCGCGCGGGAGCCGCGCCGCCGCGGCGGTCGCGGCGCTGCGCGCGGATCCGCCCGGGTTTCCGCGCCTCCTGCCGCATCTGTTCGCACCCCGCAACCGGGCCTCGAAGACGGTCGTCCAGTTGCCGGCGCTGGCCGCCTATCTGCGCGAACGGCGGCCCTACAGCCTGTTTTCCGCCGACATCCATCTCAACGTCGAGGTGGTGCTCGCCCGTCGGCTCGCCGGCGTCGATACGCGCATCGTCCTGAGCGAGCGCAACCATTTCTCGAGCGGCAAGCGGATCAAGCGCTGGCGCGCGCGCTGGCTGGCTCCGGCCATGCGTCGTGCCTATCTGCAGGCGGAGGCGATCACCGCGGTCTCCCACGGAGTCGCCGGCGATCTCGCCACCAGCCTGGGGATCCCGGAGACCCGCATCACCGTCCTCCACAATCCGACGATCGGCCCGGATTTCGCCGCCCGGATCGCGGCGCCGGTCGATCATCCCTGGCTCGACGAGGAGCGCGTGCCGGTCGTGATCGGCGTCGGCTATCTCGGCTACCAGAAGGATTTCGAGACTCTGCTCCGGGCCTTCGCCCGCGCCCGCAAGGAGCGCCCGCTGCGCCTCGTGATCGTCGGTCGGGCGAAGAAGCCCGAGCCCTTCCTGTCCCTGGCCGAGGAGCTGGGGGTGCGGCGGGAGGTCGATCTCGTCGGCTACCAGCCCAACCCCGTCGCCTGGGTGGCGCGGGCCGATCTGTTCGTTCTGTCCTCGCGCTACGAGGGCTTTCCCAACGTGTTGCTCGAAGCGCTCGCCTGCGGCACCCCAGTCGTCAGCACCGACTGTCCGCACGGTCCACGGGAAATCCTCGACAATGGCCGCTACGGCCGTCTCGTGCCGGTGGGTGATCCCGAGCGCATGGCCACGGCCATGCTCGAAGTGCTGGCGGATCCGCCGGAGCCGGATTTCTTGCGTGCCCGGGCGACGGTCTTCGGTTACGAGGAAGCCATCGAGGCCTATGCGCGGGTGCTGCTCGGTCCACGGCCGACGGACCTCACCGCTCCATAACGTCAGAAGCGCCCGTCGTAGGGACGCTCTCCTATCGGACAGGCGATCACGGTGAAGCCCCGCCGCTCCCGTGCCTCGAGGACCGCCGCGGCCAGCCCCTCGCGCTCCTGGACGGTGACCCCGACACCGCCCATGGCCGCGGCCACGGCGGCGAAATCGGTGAGGCCGAAGGTGACTCCCCGGGCGGCGAGGCCGGCCGCCCGCTGCTTGAGCTCGATCAGGGCCAGGGCGCCATCGACGAAGACGACGACGATCACCGGCAGCCGCAGATCGCGTGCCGTCGCCAGCTCCCCCAGCACCATCTCGAGGCCGGCGTCGCCGGCGAACGCCACCACCGGCTCGCCGCCGGCGGCGAGGCTGTAGCCGATGGCCAGCGGCAGCGCACAGCCCATGGTGCAGAGCCCGGTCGATTGCAGCAGCGTGCCGGGCCGCGGGCAGAGCCAGATCTGGCTCAGCAGGATGCGATGCGCGCCGGTGTCCACGGTGGCCACCCCGTCCTCCGGCCAGACCCGCCGCACGGTGTCGATGACCGCTGCCGGCCCCCATTCCTCGTTGCGGGGAAATGCGGCACCCAGAGCCTCTTTCGCCGCTTCGATCTCGCCCGCGGGCCAAGGGCCGGAACGGGCGATCCCCGCGCCCAGCGCATCGAGACCGGCGGCGATGTCGTCCACGAAACTGTGGCGGGCCTGATGCACGTAATGGGTATTGGGCAACGCCGTCAGCTCGACGACCGGGGCCTCCTGCGGCCAGGGGTCCCGCCAGCCCGCCCGCATCTCGATCGGGTCGTAGCCGAGCAGGAGAATGCAGTCCGAGGCGCGCAGCAGGGGCAGCAGGATCGCATCCGCTTTCGGCGACAGGCCGGCCGCACCCAGCGCCAGCCGGTGGCGCTCGGGCAGGACGCCCTTGGCCTTGTAGCTGGTGATCAGCGGGATCTCGAACCGCTCGAGGAAGGCCGCGGCGCTGGCGGCGGCACCGGGCTGCAGCAGCAGATCGAGCCCGCCGACGGCGATCGGGCGCCGCGCATCGCGCAGCAGATTCCGCGCCGCTTCGAGATCGGGACCGACCGCCGGGGCCGCGGGCGCCGGACGCACCCGCCGCGGCAGCGGGCCGCTGGTGGCCGCCTTCGCCACCCGGATCGGCAGATCGAGATGCACCGGGCCGGGTCGCGGATCGCCGGCGATCGCCAGGGCTTTGTCGATGATCGCACCGGCCGCCCCGGGCACGACGGTGAACGAGGCCTTGGTGACCGGTGCGAGGACGGCGCGATGATCGAAGATCTGGTGGGTGTAGCCGACCGCATCGGTGGCATCGATGCAGCCGGTGAGGACGATCATCGGCACCCGGTCCTGCTGGGCGTTGGCCACGACATTGACGAGATTGGCGACCCCGGGGCCGAGGGTGGCGACCACCACCGCGGGCGCGCCGGTGGCGTGGAAAGTTCCCTCGGCCATGAAGCCGCCCGCGTTCTCGTGTTTGCAGAGCAGAACACGGATCCCGGCCCACTCCAGTGCCTCGATCAGATGCAACACTTCCCCGCCGGGGATGCCGAAGGCGAAACGGCAGCCGGCCTCCCGGAGGCGCCGGGCGATCACCTCGGCGACGTCAGGCAAGGCGGATGTCCCGTCGATCGGCGGAAGGCGGCTCGGCCGACGGGCGGCCGTCGCGCGCCTGGGGGAACTTGCGACCGAGGATGCCGGCGGCGATCTGGTTGCGGAGGATCTGAACGGTGCCGCCGCCGATCGTGAACATGCGCGCATCACGCAGCATGCGCTCCACCGGCAGGTTGCGCGAATAGCCGGCCGCGCCGAAGATCTGAAGCGCATCGTTGGTGACCGCGATCGCCGTTTCGGCCGCCAGCACCTTGGCCTGGGCGGCGGCGGTCATTTCCGGAAAACCCTCGCCGCCGGAGCGGGCGGCCCGATGGACGAGCGCCTGGGCGGCGGCGAGGCGGATCGACATGTCGGCGAGCATCCACTGCAGCCCCTGGAACTCGGCGATCGGCCGCCCGAACTGCTCACGCGTCAGGGCGTAGTCTCGGGCGAGATCGTAGGCGCCGCGGGCGATCCCGAGGGCCACCGCGGCGGCGCCCACCCGCTGGGCGTTGTAGGCCCGCATCAGCGAGGCGAAGCCCCGCCGGAAGCCTCCCGGCGGCACCAGCGCCATCGCCGCCGGCACCTCCATCTCCTCGAACAGGATCTCGGTTTCGGGAAGGCCGCGCAATCCCATGGTCGGCTCGCGGCGGCCGACGACGAGGCCCGGGGTCTCGCCCCGCACCGCCAGGAAGCCGCCGATCCCCTGCTCTTCCCCGCCCTCGAACACCCGGGCGAACACCAGATGGAGACGCGAGATTCCTCCGCCCGTGATCCAGTGCTTGCGACCGTCGATCAGGTAGACATCTCCCCGCCGCACGGCGCGGGTGCGCATCGAGGTGGCGGCACTGCCGGCCTCCGGTTCGGTGATGCAGATCGCCGGCTTGTCCCCGGCGAGGACCAGGGAAGCGGCGAGCCGCTTCTGCTCCTCGGTACCGTAGGCCATGATGGCCCCGATCGCCCCCATGTTGGTCTCGACCAGGATGCGGGCGGTCGCACCGCAGGCCCGGGCCACCTCCTCGACGGCCAGCACGGCATCGAAACAGGATCTGCCCGGACCGCCGTATGGCTCCGGAATGGTCATCCCGAGAAGCCCCGCCTCGCGAAGTGCCGTCACGTTTTCCCGGGGGTAGCGTTCGGTTCGATCGATCTCGGCCGCGCGCGGCGCGAATTCCGAGATCGCCAGCCGCCGCGCCGTATCGCGAATCGCCTGCTGCTCCGGGGACAAATCGCACATCCGCATCCTCCGCCCGGTCACGGCGGGCGGCGGTGCCGCATTCCGCCCGGATCCGAGCATAGGCACGCGTATTTATCGTGACAAACGAGGAATTCCGAAGATTCGATCGAAAATCTCCGGAGCTATCCCGATGCCGACCGACGCGGACGACGAAGGGGCGCGAGCGATCCCCGGACCAGTCGGGCCTCGGAGTCGCCGTCGCGCTCGAGGATCCCCACCGGCCGCTCGAGCAGCGGCACGCCGAAGGGCAGGAAGCGCAGCCCCTCGCGCGGGGCGGTACCGGAACGACCGATACCCCGAGCCCTTCCAAAACCATGGCCCGGCTGGCTTCCGGGAAATCGATTTCCGTGCCGATGGGAACGGCGATCCCGCAGTTCCCGATCGATGATCGCGCCCGCCAAGGTGCGACGGCCGAACCGGATGAACGGCCGCGCCTCGAGCAGCTCCCGGTCCGTCTTTTCCGGGATTCCGGCGGGGGCGACCCGGAGGAGGTCGAGGATCTCGCGGGCCCGGGCGACCGGCGTGCGGCCGGCCGGGCTCGGGAGCGGTAGCCGGTGTCGGCGGTCGAACAGCTGGGTGCCGAGCTCCTCCGCGAGGGCCGAGGCGGCGAATGTTCGGTGCCGGAACGCGAAACACCCCCGGGGGCACCCGGGGGTGTTCCTTTCGCGAAGCTCTCCGGCGTCAGCCGACGCGCTTGAGATTCTCCGCGGCGCTCTTGCCGTTGCGGCCGCGCACCAGCTCGTACTCGACCCGCTCGCCTTCCCGCAGCGTGTCCATGCCGGAACGCTCGACCGCGGAAATGTGCACGAAGGCATCCGGGCCGCCGTTGTCCGGCTGGATGAAGCCGTAGCCCTTGGTCGCGTTGAACCACTTCACAGTACCGGTATTCAAGACTTACCTCGTAACCAAAACGTTCACGCCGGGCAACGCGCCACGACGTGGGGTACTTCTGCATCTGTTCGGGAGAACACCGCGACCGGGGCCGCGAGACCGTCAAGGCGAGCAGAAAACCTGAAACCAAGATACGCCGCGGGGGCGGAAAGGCAAGGCATTTTCCCCTCTTCGCCGATTTTCCCGTCTCCGGCCGTCGTCGGCACCCTCAGAGCGGCAGATTGTCGTGCTTCTTCGGCGGATTCTCGAGCCGCTTGCCGCGCAGCCAGCGCAGCGCCTGGACGAGCCGCCTGCGGGTTCCGTGAGGCATGATGACATCGTCGACGTAGCCCCGGGCGGCAGCGACGAAGGGGTTGGCGAAACGGCGGCGATATTCCTCGGTGCGAGCGGCGATCTTCTCGGGGTCACCGGCATCCTTGCGGAAGATGATCTCGACCGCGCCCTTGGGGCCCATGACCGCGATTTCGGCGGTCGGCCAGGCATAGTTGACATCGCCCCGCAGATGCTTGGAGCTCATCACATCGTAGGCCCCGCCGTAGGCCTTCCTGGTGATCACCGTGACCTTGGGCACGGTGGCCTCGGCGTAGGCGAACAGCAGCTTGGCCCCGTGCTTGATGATGCCGCCGTGCTCCTGGGCGGTTCCCGGCAGAAAGCCGGGCACGTCGACGAAGGTCAGGATCGGGATGTTGAAACAGTCGCAGAACCGCACGAAGCGCGCCGCCTTCACTGAGCTGGCAATGTCGAGACAGCCGGCCAGCACCATCGGCTGGTTGGCGACGATGCCCACGGTACGCCCCTCGATGCGCCCGAAGCCGATGATGATGTTCCTGGCGTAGTCCTTCTGGAGCTCGAAGAAATCGCCCTCGTCGACCACCTTGAGGACCAGCTCCTTCATGTCGTAGGGCCGGTTGGGATTGGCCGGGACCAGCGTGTCGAGAGAAGGCTCCTCCCGCTCCGGATCGTCGAAGCTCGGCCGTTCCGGGACCCCGTCCCGGTTGTTGAGGGGCAGGAAGTCGAAGAACCGCCGCAGCTCGTGAAGGGCCTGCACGTCGTTGTCGAAGGCGAGATCGGCGACCCCCGATTTCCGGGTGTGGGTCGAGGCGCCGCCGAGCTCTTCCCGGGACACCGCCTCCTGGGTCACCGTCTTCACCACTTCCGGGCCGGTGACGAACATGTAGGAGGTGTCCCGGACCATGAAGATGAAGTCGGTCATCGCCGGACTGTAGACCGCCCCGCCGGCGCAGGGACCCATCACCATGCTGATCTGGGGGATCACCCCCGAAGCCAGCACGTTGCGCTGGAACACTTCGGCATAGCCGGCGAGGCTGGCGATCCCTTCCTGGATCCGGGCGCCACCCGAATCGTTGAGGCCGATTACCGGCGCCCCGACCCGCATCGCCCGATCCATGATCTTGCAGATTTTCTCGGCATGGGCCTCGGAAAGCGAGCCACCGAAGACGGTGAAATCCTGGCTGAAGACGAACACCAGCCGGCCGTTGATGGTCCCTTGGCCGGTGACCACACCGTCGCCCGGAATGCGCCGACCGGCCATTCCGAAATCGCCGCAACGGTGTTCGGCGAACATGTCGACCTCTTCGAAGGAGCCGGGATCGAGGAGAAGCTCGATCCGCTCACGGGCCGTGAGCTTGCCTTGCCTGTGCTGGGCTTCGATCCGGCCTTCGCCACCACCGAGCCGGGCCGCCCGGCGCCGGCGTTCGAGTTCCTGCAAGATCTCCTGCACGGTTCCGCTCCCGCTGCTCCGGCGCCGCAGCTAGCACGAAGCCGGCCGCTGCGAAAGCCGCCCCGACCGCCGCCGGCACCGACCGCGGCCGGAGGGGCGTTTCACGCTTCCAGCAGGCGCAACCAGCGGCAGGCGGCGTCGAGGTCGCGGCGGATCGCGGCGTGGCGGGCCTCCTGCTCGGGATCGCATCCCCAACGTTCGATTTCCCAGAGCTCCTCGAGATGGGCGAGCGCGAAGGCTCGCGCCCCGGTGAGACCGGCGCGGGCGGCGGCCAGTCCGAGAACCAGCGAACCCGTGAGGGTGGTCGCCGCCCGCACCCCGGCGAGGCGCCAGTCGTCGAGTTTCTCGACGGCGGCGGTGAGCCTCCGCACCGCCGCTTCCGGCTGAGCGACGGGCTCGAGCTCGGCGGTCGCCCGGAGAGGAGCGTCGAATTCGCGCGCCGCCCAATCGAGCCAAGGCTGCCATTCCCGCTCTTGGCGCACCACCAGTTCCCGCGGATGGGCGACCCGGTAGCAGAGCAGATCGGTACGGGCGAAGCCGGTGAGCTCGGCGACGACCTCCCCGCGCCGCGCCGGCAACAGATCGACCACGGTGGTGGCGAGACGGGTCAGCGGCATGCTGTGGGGCGCGATCCGCTCGCCCTGAGCCGCCCATTCTCCGGCGATGGCCGCGGCCAGACCGGGGCCGGGAAGCAGGAGCGTGCGGCCCGCCGGGGTGCGTAGCGGGCGACCGTCGAGCAGGACCCGACTTCCCTCGCCGGAAGAGCTCGGCTCGGCGCGTTCGTAGAAGCGCTTCATGAGGGCAGCAGATCCAGCAGATCGGCGAACCGGTCGAGAAGATGTGCGGCGCCGGCACGCGCCAGTTGCTCGGGGGGATGGTTGCCCCAGCGGACCCCCACCGGCAGCACCTCGGCCGCCCGGGCCATCGCGATGTCGAACACGGTATCGCCCACGAACAGGGTGTCCCGGGGCTCGACACCGGTTTCCGCCATCGCCGCGAACAGCATCGAGGGATGCGGCTTGGAGGGGTGCCCGTCGGCCGTCTGCAGGGTGACGAAGCGGTCTTCGAGCCCGTGCCGTTCCAACACCGAAAGCAGGCCCCGCAGGGCCTTGCCGGTGGCCACTCCGAGCCGGATGCCGCGGGCCGCGAGTGCATCCAGGACTTCCCGGGCGCCCGGGAACAGGGGGTCCTCGTGATCCGGCCGGTGGCGACGGGCGACGAACGCTTCCCGGTAATGATCGGCGATGCGGGCCGCCGTCCCGGGATCGTCGCGGCCGAGCAGGACGCGCATCGCTTCGGGCAGCGAAAGGCCGACGATGTGCCGGATGGCATCCGCCTCCGGCGGCGGCAGACCGGCGGCGGTGAAGGCTTCCCGGGCGCAGGCGACGATCGTCGCCCGGCTGTCGACCAGGGTGCCGTCGATGTCGAAGACGACCAGCTTCACGCGCTCCTACCTCGCTCCACGGGTTCCGCCGCCGATGTGGTCTACGCCCCGGGAAATGGCAACCGGGGTGCCGGCGGCCGGAGAGCGAGCCGGTCGCACGGCGATCGGCCCTCGGCTCCTCCGGCGCTGGACGACGCCGCCGGAGTCCGTGCCGTCGAGATGGCGGTACCCGGCGTGACGGTGATCAGCGGTTGATGAAGTTGTCGTAGACGCCGATCACCGCCGGCCCGGCGAGGACGATGAACAGGGCCGGGAGGATGAAGGCGATCAGGGGCACCGTCAGGACCGCCGGCAGTCGGGCCGCCTTTTCCTCGGCCTTGATGATCCGCTGTTCGCGGAATTCGGCGGCCAGCACCCGCAGCGAGGGGGCGAGGGGCGTGCCGTAGCGCTCGGTCTGGATCAGGGTGCTGACGACCCCCTGGATCATCGGCAGGGGGACCCGTTTGGCGAGATTGCCGAGGGCCTGTCTGCGATCCGGCAGGAAGGTCAGCTCGACGCTGGTCAGGGCCAGTTCTTCCGCGAGTTCGGGGGCCGTGCGCCCCATTTCCTCGGCCACCCTTTTGAGCGCGGCGTCGAGAGCGAGGCCCGCTTCGGCACAGATGACGAGGAGATCGAGGGCATCGGGCAGGTTCTTCCGGAGAGCGGCGAGACGCCGGCTGGTGATGTTGGAGATCCAGATTTCCGGCAGATAGAAGCCGGCGAGGGCGCTGCCGAGGAGGGCCATCAGGCGGGGGGCACCCTGGAGATGGCCGAGGCCGAGGACGACCAGCACCAGCACGCCTCCGAAACCCGCCAGGAAGGGCATCACCAGCTTGGCGGTGAGATATACGAACAACGCCTCGCGGCTGCGGTAACCGGCGGCCATCAGGCGTTCGCGGATGCGCTCGGCCCCGTCGTGCCGCGCGAGCTGGAGACGACGCACGATGTGTGCCGCGATGCTCCGCGTGCTCTCCCGGGCCCGCCGCCGCGGCGCCGTCCCCGCGGCCGCCAGTTCCGCCTGGCGACGGGCCACGAGACGTGCCCGGCGGCTCGCCGGATCCCGCTCCACGAGGGCGAACCAGACGGCGAGGACGGAGACGAAGGCGACCGTCGCCGCCGCCGCCACGATGACGTTCCCGTCCTGCAGCAACGCCTCGAGCGTGTCGGGTCCGAACCCCATCTCAGACCTCGAACCGCACCATCTTGGCGATCACCGCCACCCCCAGCGCCATGCTCGCGAGCCCCAGCCCCGCCAGCATCTGTCCCCGGGGATCGACCGCGAGGACCAGCATGTAGTCCGGGTTCATGAGATAGATCACGAAGGCCATGATGAACGGCAGCGAGCCGATGATCATCGCCGAGGCCCGCGCCTCGGAGGACATCGCCTTGATCTTCAGCTTCATCTGCTGGCGCCGGCGGATCATGGTCGAGAGATTCTGCAGGATGGCGCCGAGATTGCCGCCGGTCTCCTGCTGGATGGCGATGGTGACGACGAAGAAGCGGAACTCCGGAATGTCGATCCTGGCCGTCGCCGCCCACAAGGCCTCCTCGATGGTCATGCCGATGCGAACGTTGTCGGCGATCTCCCGGAAGACCTCGCCCACCGGATCCCGGACCTCGGAGCCGATGATGGAAATGGCTTCGGAAATGGGCAGGCCCGACTTCAGCGCACGGACGATCAGATCGATGGCCTCGGGCATCAGGGCGAGGAACTTCGCCGCCCGTTGCTGGCGACGCAGCCGCACCAGCAGGTACGGGCCGCCGGTGGCCGCGGCGAGCGCCGAGGGCACCGCCACCGCCAGAGGCGAGCCGAACAGCAAGAGGAGCACCAGCACCACCGCCCCGAAGGCGGTGCAGAGCAGGAGGAAATCCGGCAGAGCGAGACGAATTCCGGCCTTGCCGAGCTCGCGCCGGAGGATTTCCGGGCGCGGCACGAAGCGCATCACCTGACCGGAAAGGGTGCCGAGACGGGACACCTGGTCGCGCCGGCGCAGTCCCGACGGGGCGCTGCCGCCGTTCGCCTGCACCTGGCTCGCGGTGGACCGCTCGCGGACCGCCTCGATCCGCCGCCGCAGCCGCCGACCGCCGCTTCCCCCGCCTCCGGCCGAGGCGAAGGCGAACAGCAGCAGGGTCGCCGACAGAACGAGCAGGCCGACCAGGACCGGGGGGGAGACGAGCGCGGTCACCGGGTCGCTCCGTTCATCGCCGCCATCAGCGCCCGGTCGAGCCCGTAATAGGCGGCCCGGCGGATGAAATGGGGGCGGACGTTGCTGCTCTTGAATTCGCCGATGAGGGTGCCGTCGCTCGCTTCCCCGTGGTACTCGAAGGTGAACAGGTCCTGGAGGGTGACCACATCCCCCTCCATGCCGACGATCTCCGTCACATGGGTGATCCGCCGCACGCCGTCGCGCATGCGCGCCGTCTGGATGACCAGATTGACCGCGCCGACGATCTGGGTGCGGATGGCTTTGGTGGGCAGATTGGCGCTGGCCATGGTCACCATGTTCTCGAGACGGGTGATGGCTTCCCGCGGACTGTTGGCGTGGAGGGTGCACATCGAACCGTCGTGGCCGGTATTCATCGCCTGGAGCATGTCCATCGCTTCCGGACCGCGCACTTCGCCGCAGATGATCCGGTCGGGACGCATCCGCAGCGCGTTGCGCACGAGATCGCGCATCGTCACCTCGCCCTGGCCCTCGAGATTGGGCGGCCGGGTTTCGAGCCGTACGACATGCGGCTGGAGGAGCTGGAGCTCGGCCGCATCCTCGATGGTGACGATCCGTTCGCCGGGATCGATGAGCTGGGAAAGGGCGTTGAGGAGCGTGGTCTTGCCCGAGCCCGTACCGCCCGAGATCACGATGTTGAGGCGGCAGGCGGCGGCGATCTTGAGCACCCGGCCCAAGGGCTCGCTCACGTTGCCCTGGCGCATCATGCGATCGAGGGTGATCTTGTGCTTGGCGAACTTGCGGATGGAGATCGCGCAGCCGTCGATCGCCAGCGGCGGGATGATCACGTTGACGCGGCTGCCGTCCTCGAGCCGCGCGTCGCAGATCGGACAGGTCTCGTCGATCCGCCGGCCGACCCGGGTGACGATCCGCTGGGCGATGTTGAGGAGCTGCTGATGATCCCGGAAGCGGATGTCCGTCGCCTCGACCTTGCCCCGCCGCTCGACGAAGACACTGGTCGGGCCGTTGACCATGATGTCGGTGACGGTTTCGTCACGCAGCAGGGGCTCGAGGGGACCGAGCCCCACCATGTCGTCGACCAGCCGGGCGCCGAGTTCCTGCTGTTCCTTGCTGGACAGCGACAGACGGTGCTCGGCGGCGATTTCGGCGATCAGCTCGAGGAGCTGGCTGGTGAGCTCCTCGCGCGGCATGCGCGCCGCGGCCGCAGCGTCGATGCGTTCGTAGAGGGCGTTCTGGATGGTCTCGTGCGCCTGTTCCAGACGCCGATCGGTGTTCCGCGAGGAGATCGTCGCCCGGCTCTCGGCCGGCACGCCGACCGCGGCCGGCGTCCTGGCCGCACCGGGGTCGGACGCCTTCGGCACGCCTGCACTGCGGGGCTGCAACTGCCGGCGACCGAACACGGGCTACCTCCAGAGTGCCAGCAGGCGTCGAACCAGCGAGCGGGGTTCGCTGGCGCCGCCGCGGGCGGCGATCCGGGCCAGCTCGCGGATCGCCTGGCCGACCGGCCCGCGTTCGGCGAAGCTGAGCTGCCCTCCGTTCACCGCCGCCGCCACGGTCTTGGCGTCGAACGGGATCCGCAGGTCGATCTTGCGGCCGATGCCGTTCTCGAATTCCTTCGGGTCCAGCTCGCCGGTCCGCGAGGCGCCGATCCGATTCAGGACCACCGTCGGATGGCAGGCTCCGCCGATCCGGGCCAGGGTCTGCAGAATGCGCAGACCGTCCCGCATCGCCGCCAGCGAGGGATCGGCCACCAATATCAGTTCGTCGAGCCGGGCGAGACAGGGGAGGAAGAGGGGCGAGCCCGGTCTTGGCAGGTCGAGAACCACGAAGTGGAAACGCGTCCGAAGCTCCTCCAGGAGAGGTTCGAGCGCCTCGGGACAGGGAAGGCAGTCTTCGTCCAGCCCTTCCTCGGCGGCGAGAATGTACAGGAGCTCGGAATGTTTGACGGCCGCCCGATCGACGAAAAGGGAATCGATCCGCTCCGGGGTTTCGAGGGCCTCGCGGAGGCCGTGCGAGGGATCGAGATCGAAGGTCAGTGCCACCGTCCCCATCTGGAGATCGAGATCCACCAGACAGACCCGGCGGCGGCGGTTCTCGGCGATCGCGTGGGCGGCCCCGCAGGCGATCATGGTGGCGCCCACCCCCCCACGTGCGCCGAGCACGCCGACCAGACGCCCGAGCCGGCTCATCTGCCGGCCGGGGCCGCTCCCCTGGAGGGCGCGCAGCAGGGATTCGTGGACCAGACCCGGCGACAATGGCTTGACCAGATAGTCACCGACCCCCCGTGCCACGAGCTCCCTGAAGAGTCCGACATCGTTCTGGTCGCCGAAGGCGACCACGGTGACCCCGGGCTCGCAGACGTCGGCCAGCTCGTCGATGTCGGTGAGCGGCAGCTCGGAGCCGGACAGATCGACCATCAGCACCTTGGGCGATCGGTGCGCCCCGAGATATTCGATGGCGGCGCGGATACCCCCCCCGGTCACCATCGTGCGGCCGAACGGGAGTTCGCCGACCACCTGCTCGATCGCCCGGCGACTTTCCTCGTCGCGGGCGAAGGCGCAGAAGGAGCTCGCCGCCGGCTCCGCGGCGACCGCCGCCGGTTCGAGAAGTTCGGTCATTTTCCGGCCGCCTTGAACTGTTTGTCGTCGAGCAGTTTCTTGACCTTGTCGGCCCGGTAGCGCTCGACCGCCGCCGCTTCGCGCGTCCCGTCCGCCCCGGCCAGCGGCCGCCCCTCCACCAGATCGGCCGGATTGGCGATCATCGCCGCGAGGTTCAGCGCGTTGGCACAGCCGAGCTGGGACATGGGAAGATCGCCGGCGGCCAGATCGGAGGGCGCCGACCAGTCGGGACATTCCGGCAGGGTGATCATCGGCACCTGGACGGTGATGTCCACCCGCCGCGCCGCCTCCCAGCCTTCGGCCCGTGGCGGCACCGCTTCGCCGAAGGCCACCGTCGACAGCCGGAGGTCGGCATATCCGGCGCCGGCGAAGATCGCCGCCACGCTGCGCGCCCGTCGGGCCGCGAGATCGGCGTTGTAGACCTCCCCCAGACGTTCGTCGGCGTGACCGCGGATGCGGACGACCGTGCCCTCGGACGACGGCAGCAGCCGGAGGAACTGCTCGAGACGCGCCCGCTCCGCCGGATCGAGATCCGCCCGGTCGGTCTCGAAATAGACCGTATGGGAGAACGGCACGTATTCCGCCGCCAGACGCTTGGGTGCCGGATCGACGGGCGGCGGCCGATAGCCGCCGGTCACCGCCGCGCCGCATCCGGAAAGGACGAGCCCGAGCAGCAGCACGCCGAACCGTGCGCCCCGGGAACCGGCCCTCTGTGCGATCTTGCTCATCGTATGGTCCCGTCTCTCATTCGATGACGAACCCCGCGCCACCGACCAGCCGCGGCGCCTCGGCCACGGCACTCGCTCCCCGGCCCGGTGCGAGCCGGCGGCCGGCGAGGCGTCCCTGCAGGAGGCGCTCGATCTCGCTCGGCTGGCGCAACCCGTCGACCGGCGTCGCGAGTCGCTGCGCTGCCGGCTGGACGAGATAGGGCGTGACGATGATCACCAGCTCCGATTCCTCGCGCTGGAAACGGGTGGAGCGAAACAGCGGTCCGAGTATCGGCAGATCGCCGAGACCCGGGAACTTCTCGAGGCTGCTCTTGGTCGAACTCGAGATCAGCCCGCCGATGGCGAAACTCTGGCCGCTCGCCAGTTCCACGGTGGTCTCGGCGCGCCGGGTGGCCAGCGCCGGCACCCGGATGTTCTGCAGGACGATGGCGCCGTTCTCGCTGAGATCGCTGACCTCGGGGCGGACCCGCAGACTGATCCGGCCGCCCGAAAGCACGGTCGGGGTGAAGGCGAGGCTGACACCGAACTGCTTGAACTGGATCTCGATGTCGTTGTCGTCCACCCCCACCGGAATCGGGAACTCGCCTCCGGCGAGAAACGCCGCGGTCTCGCCCGAAAGCGCGGTGAGATTGGGCTCGGCCAGCACCGTCAGGAACCCCTCCCGCTCGAGAGCGTCGACCAGCCCGTTGATGTCGATGTCGCCGTTGCTGAACCGCCCGGTGAGAGCGCCGGCCGGACCGTTGTCGTCGGTCAGACGCGAGAACGGCAGGCCGCCGTCGGCGAAGGCCCGGCCCGACGCCAGCCCGAAAAGGAAGTCGCCCGGGGCCATCGCGGCGTCCCAGTTGATCCCGAACAGCCGGGTGACCTCGCGCGACACCTCGGCGACCCGCACGTGCAGGCTGACCTGGGTCGGTGCCGTCACCCGCAGCCGGTTGACGAGGGCTTCCTTCTCGCCGAGGAAGCGGGACACGAGCTGGCGCACGTCTTCCGCCTCGGCGGGGTCGGCCACCGCGCCCTGGATGATGATCCCGCCGTCCACCGACGCGACACGGACATCGGCCCCCGGGACGATCTCGCGCAGGGCGGCGCGCAGCCGCGTCATGGCGTGCTCCACCCGGACCTCGCGCCGGAGCAGGACCCGGTCCTCGCCGTCGACCGCGTACACCGTGGTGGAGCCGGCCCGCTTGCCCAGCAGATAGACCAGACCCGGCGAGTGGACCTGGACGTCGGCGATCTCGGGATCGGCGACGAACACGCTGCTGGCGCTGCCGGACAGCCGCAGCAGCTCGCCGCGACGGACCTCGATCACGAGCGGCTTCCCCGTCTCGCGGGCCGCCGGTTCCGCCGACGGGCGCGACAGCGCCGAGGCGACGGGCGTCTGTGCCGCGCCTTCACCGGTCGCCAGCGCCCCGAGGAGAAGAGCCGCGAGCGTTCGCATCACGAGTTGCCGACCGTGGACGATCATGGCGACATGCTCCCCTTGCCGGGTACCCGAGCGGCTTCGGACCCTCGGAAGACGGCGACACTCCGGCTCGCGCCCCGTGCCCGGCTGACTTCGCTGTCCCAGATCGGGGTGTCGCCGGCGGATTCGGCAGTCGCACCGAGCCTTTCGCCCTCGGCGGGGCGGGCCAGACTGCGCAGGCCGAGCCACAGCTTGCCCAGTTCGAGGGCGAGAGCCAGCCGGCGGGCGCCCTCCGGCGTCACCTCGAGGGTCGCCGTGCGGATCTTCGGCGACAGCTCGTCCGCGCCCTCGGCGGCGGTGCTCAGCCGTTGCCCGACGGCGATCACCCGCACGTCGCGAAGGACCGTTTCGGCCACGAACCGCTCCTGGCCGCCGCCCCCTTCGACCTCCAGCGCCTGGGTCAGGAGCACGTCGACCCGGTCCCCGGGGAAGATCAGACCCGTGGATCCGGACGCCTGGTCAACGGGCACCGACACCGCCTGCATCCCTGGTTCCAGCACCGCGGCGAGGAAACCGCGTTCCCCGGGTCGCACGACGGCGCTCCGGGTAACGGGATCACCCTCCTCGAGCGGCCTGCGGACCACCGCGCCGGCGAGATCGGCCGGATCGACGGCACCCTTCTCGAAATAGCTGTCGGGGAGATCGACATCGGGCCAGACCTGCCAGCGCAAGGCCCCCTGCGTGACGAAACTCCCCTGTGCCAGCCGGCGGGCCGCGACCAGGACCCGCTTGGTGGCCGGCTCGACCTTCTCGGCCCGCACGACCGCCGGTCGACGCTGACCTTCGACCCAGCTTCGCGCCAGATAGGCGGTGGCACCGGCGGCGACCAGAGCGAGAACCAACAGCAGCATTCGGCGGGCGAGCATGGCGCCTTCCTCGGTTGATCAGGAAATCCCGGGAGCCGGGAAACGCTGGACCCAGATCCACAGCCCGCCACCGGCGAGGGCGACCCCGTAGGGCACCCCGCGAGGGGCGAGCGCCAGCCTGGCGGCGACGCCGCCGGCGGGACGCAGCCCGAGGGCCGACAGCGAGGCGAGAACGACGGCCAGCCGCTGGGCGAACCAGGGCCGGAGCAGGACCCCGAGGGCCACGATTCCGCCGGCGAGGGTGGTCACCAGCAGGAGCTCCGGCAGATCCGACAGGCCGGCCCAGAAGGCCAAGGCGGTCGCGAACTTGACGTCGCCGCCGCCGAGCCAGCCCCGCGACCAGAACCAGCCGAGCGGCACCAGCACCAGGAGGCCGGCGGCGAGGGGGGCCCATATCCGGGCGGGTGCCTGACCGAACTGCCAAGCGAGGGCCAGGACCGCGACCAGCGCGCAGAGACGGTTGGAGAGGCGCCGGCTGGTGAGATCGGTGAACGCCGCGTAGAGGAGCAATCCGGGGATCGCTGCCGCGAGAATGTCACCTGTTCCGCTCACCGGCCGTGCCTCCGATCTCCTGCGAGGGCAGCGACGGACCACCGACCCCTCGGAACCGGTGGTCCGCCACGTACAAGCGGTGGACGCCCCGTCCGGCGAACCGGCGGGGCACCCGACGACAGAGATCAGCTGCCGCCGCCGCCGCCACCGCCACCGCCGAGCTCGTCGGAGACGGTCTGGAAGGTGGCGGTCAGGTTGTCACCGAGGGTCGTCAGAATGCCGATGATCGCCACCGAAACGAGGGCGGCGATGAGGCCGTACTCGATGGCCGTCGCACCCTGCTCGTCACGGATGAACTTCTTGAGCGTTCGCATGGGTTGCACTCCTGATGTTGCTGACCGCATCGCCGGCATTGTCTCCGCCAACAGTTAAGAAACCGTATACCTGCAGCGGCCCGCCCGCCGTCCCGCGCGAACGCATACTTCGGTACGCTCGCCACCATCGCATCCTGCGGGCGAGCGGCCACCCTTGCGACGAAATGCTGCAACGCAGCACGAAGGCTCCCGGTTGGCCGCTCCCCGGGATCGTGCTTCTATGCGAGCGGCATTTCCGGTTTTCCCCGTCCCGCGGCCGGCGTTCCGCCCGGCCGGCAAATCGACCAGCTCGTCGACCGAACCCAATCCGGAGGAGATCATCGTCATGGCTGACAGCGTCGTGATCGTGAGTGCCGCCCGCACGCCGATCGGCGCCTTCAACGGCAGCCTCGGCACCCTGCCCGCCCACGAACTCGGCCGGACAGCGATCACCGCCGCGCTGGAGCGTGCCGGCATCGAGCCGGCCCGAGTCTCCGAGGTGATCATCGGCCAGATCCTGACCGCCGCACAGGGCCAAAACCCGGCCCGCCAGGCCTCGGTCAACGCCGGCATTCCGGTCGAGGTTCCCGCCTACGGGGTCAACATGCTGTGCGGCTCCGGCCTCAAATCGGTGGCCATGGCCTGCCAGGCGGTCCTCCAGGGGGACAGCGAGACGGTCGTGGCCGGCGGTCAGGAGAGCATGACCCAGGCGCCCCATGCCGCGCATCTGCGGGCCGGCGTCAAGATGGGCTCGCACGAGTTCGTCGACACCATGATCAAGGACGGGCTGTGGGACGCTTTCCACGGCTACCACATGGGCAACACGGCGGAGAACGTGGCCCGCAAGTGGCAGATCACCCGCGAGGAACAGGACCGCTTCGCCTGTGCCTCCCAGAACAAGGCCGAAGCGGCCATCAAGGCCGGCCGGTTCCGCGACGAGATCGCGCCGGTGACGATCCGTACCCGGAAAGGCGAGACGGTGGTGGACACCGACGAATATCCCCGCTTCGGCACCACCCTCGAGGCGCTCGCCAAGCTGCGCCCCGCCTTCGATCGCGAGGGCACCGTCACCGCCGGCAACGCCAGCGGCATCAACGACGGGGCGGCGGCCCTGGTGATCACGACTGGCCGCGAGGCCGAACGGCGCGGCCTCGAGCCGCTGGCCCGGATCGTGAGCTGGGCCCAGGCCGGGGTCGATCCGGCGATCATGGGAACGGGGCCCATTCCGGCCGCCCGCAGGGCGCTCGAAAAGGCCGGCTGGAAGGTCGAGGATCTCGATCTCGTCGAGGCCAACGAGGCCTTCGCCGCCCAGGCGATCGCGGTCAACCGGGAACTCGGCTGGGATCCCGAAAAGGTCAACGTCAACGGCGGCGCGATCGCCCTCGGCCATCCCATCGGCGCCTCCGGCGCCCGCATCCTCACGACCCTCCTCCACGAGATGAAGCGTCGTGGCGCGAGGCGCGGCCTCGCCACGCTCTGCATCGGCGGCGGCATGGGCATCGCCATGTGCGTGGCCCGCGACTGAGGGACCATCCGGACCCCGGCGCCGGGCCGTCGCACGCGCCGCGCTTGCCGGCGCCCGGCGCCTGCCCTTGAATGGTCGATATCACCCGGGCCTCCGGCGCCGGTGCCGGACGGTCCGACAGCCCACGGGAGGAGCGACGATGGCACGGACGGCTCTGGTCACGGGCGGCACCCGCGGCATCGGTGCGGCGATCTCCATCGCCCTCGGGGAAGCGGGCTACGAAGTCGCCGCCAACTACCATGGCAACGAGGAGGCCGCGCGCAATTTCCGGGAAGCCACCGGCATCCCGGTGTTCCGCTTCGATGTCGCCGACTTCGGATCCTGCCGCGACGGCGTGGCGGCGGTGGAAGCGGAGCTCGGACCCGTCGATATCCTCGTCAACAACGCCGGCATCACCCGCGACGCCGCCTTCCACAAGATGAGCCCCGAGCAGTGGCGGGCGGTGATCTCCACCAATCTCGATTCCCTCTTCAACGTCACCCGTCAGGTGATCGAGGGCATGCGCCAGCGCGGCTTCGGGCGGATCATCAACATCTCCTCGGTGAACGGTCAGAAGGGGCAGTTCGGACAGAGCAACTATTCCGCCGCCAAGGCCGGGGTGCTCGGCTTCACCAAGGCCCTGGCCCTCGAGAACGCGAAGAAGGGAATCACCGTCAATGCCGTGGCACCGGGCTACATCGCCACCGAGATGGTGATGGCGGTCCCCGAAAAGGTCCTCGAGGAAGTGATCCTGCCGCAGATCCCGGTGGGCCGTCTCGGTGAGCCGGAAGAGGTGGCCCGCTGCGTCGTGTTCCTCGCCAGCGAGCAAGCCGGCTTCATCACCGGCGCCACCCTGACCGCCAACGGCGGCCAGTACATGATCTGACCGGCGATCCGACCGCGAACCGCATCGCCGGCGATCCGAGCGCGCCCTCCGCGCTTCCCTTCCGCCGAGGCGACGGCTAATCCGTGCCCCGGAAAGGGGAGTCCGCCATGAACCTCGCCCAGCTCTTCGCCAGGAACGCCCGGCGTGCAGCCGACCGGCCGGCCGTGGCTCTGGGCACGCGCCCCGTCTCGACCCACGCCGATCTCTGCCGACGGGCCGCCCGTCTCGCCGGCGCCATGGGCGAACGCTTCCATCTCCGACAGGGCGATCGGGTCGCCATCTTCGCCCGCAACCTCCCGGAATACGTCGAGATCCTCCTGGCCTGCTGGTGGGGCGGGTTCGCCGCCGTACCGGTGAACGCCAAACTGCACCCCCGGGAGCTCGGCTGGATCCTCGAGCATTCCGCCGCCGCTCTTCTGTTCGCGGACGAGGATCTCGCCGCCGGCCTCGGCGAGGCGCCGGCCGGGCTGCGCGAAACCCCGATCATCGGCAGCGCCGCCTACCGACGCCTGCTCGAAGCCGAGCCCGCCTCTCTCGTTCCGGTGGATCCGGATGCGCTGGCCTGGCTTTTCTACACCTCGGGCACGACCGGGCGTCCGAAGGGGGCGATGATCACCCATCGCAATCTGCGGGCGATGACCTACGCCTACTTCATCGACGTCGACACCATCGCCCCGGGAGAGGCGATCGTCCATGCCGCCCCCATGTCGCACGGTTCGGGGCTCTACATCCTGCCCCACGCGGCCGCCGGTGCCGTGCAGGTGATACCCGAGAGTGGCGGCTTCGATCCCGCCGAGGTCTTCGCGCTGCTGCCGCAGTGGCCGGGCAGCACCCTGTTCGCCGCCCCGACGATGGTCCGGCGGCTCACCGAGCATGCGCGCGAGCGGGACGTGGAAACGACCGCCCTCAAGACCATCGTCTACGGCGGCGCCCCCATGTATCTCGCCGATCTCGACGCCGCGCACGAAGTCTTCGGCTTCCGGCTCGCCCAGATCTATGGTCAGGGCGAAAGCCCGATGACCATCACCGCCCTCGACAAGCGGGCTCATGCCGCCACCGACCATCCGCGGTGGCGGGAGCGTCTGCGATCGGCCGGCACCCCGCAGACCGTCTGCGAGGTCGAGGTCGCCGACGAGGAAGGCCGGCCACGACCCGTGGGAGAGGTGGGCGAAGTGCGGGTCCGCGGCGACAGCGTGGTTCCCGGCTACTGGCGGGACCCCGAGGCCAGCCGCAGGACCATGGGTGACGGCTGGCTGCGGACCGGCGATCTCGGCGCCTTCGACGAGGACGGGTTCCTCTACATCAAGGACCGGTCGAAGGATCTGATCATCTCCGGCGGGGCCAACATCTATCCGCGCGAGGTGGAGGACGTGCTGCTTTCCCATCCCGCCGTCCGCGAAGTGTCGGTGATCGGCGTTCCCGACCGCGAATGGGGGGAGCGGGTGGTGGCCTGTGTGGTGACCGAACGGGAGGTCGGGGAAGCCGAGCTCGACGCCTGGTGTCTCGCCCGCATCGCCCGTTTCAAACGACCGCGACGCTACCTCTTCCTCGAATCCCTGCCCAAGAACAACTACGGTAAGATCCTCAAGCGGGAGCTGCGGGCCCGGGCGACCGCCGGGGGAAAGCCCGGCTGACGCCGCGCCCAGCGGCTTGCCAGCCGCGGCCACGCCCCCCTAAGATCGGAACCGAACGTGCGGCATCCGGACAAGCCGCCGCATCGGAAAAGGGGAGGCCCGAAGCCATGATCTCACGCCGAGCCGTTCTGGCAGCCGTCGCCACCGCGGTCGTGAGCGCCACCGGCGCCACCGCCGACGCCTATCCGGAACGTCCCATCACCCTGGTCGTGCCCTACGGCGCCGGCGGCGCCACCGACATCGCCGCCCGCAACATGACGGCGGTGACGCCGAAATACATCCCGGTGCCGATCCTGGTGGTCAACAAGACCGGTGCCGGAGGCGCCACCGGTACCGCCTTCGTGGCCAACGCCGTCGGCGACGGCTACACGATGATGGTGGCCCGGGTCGGCTCGCACACCGTCAATCCGGCGATGAAGGCGAACCTTCCCTATTCGATCGACGACTTCCGCTACGTCGGCGTGTTCGAGATCAATCCCGTGGTCTGCGCCACCTCGCCCGAATCCGGAATCGATTCGATGGAGGCGCTGATCGCCGCGGTGAAAGCGCGGCCCGGCGAGATCACCTACAGCTCGTCGGGCGTCGGCTCGATGCTGCATCTCGCCGGGGTGCTGGTGCTCGATGCCTTCGGCATCGAGAACGCCACCCGGATGGTCACCCATCTCCCCTTCCGGGGTGGCGGCGAGGCCGCCCGTCAGGTGGTGGCCGGCAACGCCACCTTCATCTGCACCAATTCCTCGGCCCTGATGGGACACATCCAGAGCGGCGCCCTCCAACCGCTGATGGTCACCACCGCGGAACGTCTCGAGGGCGTCGACGCGCCGACCGCGGCCGAGCTGGGCAAGCCCGAGCTCGAGGTGCTGGTCGGCTGGAGCGGCATCGCCGGCCCCGCGGATCTGGCGGACGAGGCTTACGACGCCTGGGTCGGCTGGCTCGGCCAGATCACGAAGGATGCCGAATTCCAGGAACGGATGGGGGCCCTCGGATCGATCGTGGTCAGCATGACTCCCGAGGAATCGGTTCAGTTCATCCGGCACCAGTACGAGGTGTTCCGCGCGCTCGTGGACAAGCTCGACATGCGCGTCGAGTGATCGCGGCCCGCCGGCCGGCGAGATGACGAGGAAGCGCCGTGAGCTGCTGCTGGGCGTCGGCGTGGCGGCCTTCGCGCTCCTTCTCCTGACGGTCGTCATCCCGCTCGGCATCCATGTGCCGAAGGCGGTCCGCGCCGCGGTCCTGTCGCCCGACCTCTGGCCGCGGGTGATCGCCGTGATGCTCCTGTTCCTCGGCACCGTCCTCGCCGTTCAGGCCCGGCTGGAACCGGAGACCGAGGGCGAGCTTCCGGGCGCCCCGTTCGATCCGGTCGCGGCCTCGCGGCTTTTCGCCACCCTCGCTCTCCTGCTCGCCTACTACTGGCTGGTGGGGCGGCTGGGCATCGTGCTCGCGAGCGGGATCGTCATTTTCGCCTGCGGGCTGTTCGGCCGCAGCCGGCATCCGCGGCTGCTGTTCGCCATCGCCCTCCTGCTGCCCCTGCTCCTCTGGGGCTTCTTCTACAAGATCGCCGGCATTCCGCTGCCCTCGGGCGACTGGGTGAACTGGCCGTGAACGCCTGGGACGCCGCCTACTGGGCCTTCCAGACCATCGCCCAGGTGGAGGCGATCGCCGCCCTCGGCCTCGGCGTGGCGATCGGGGTCATCGTCGGCGCCGTGCCCGGGATGAGCGCCACCATGGGGGTGGCCCTCACCCTGCCCTTCACCTTCTCGCTGGAGCCGCTGGTCGGCATCCTGCTGCTCCTGGGCGTCTACAAGGGAGGCATCTTCGGCGGTTCGATCCCGGCCATCCTCATCAAGACGCCCGGCACCCCGGCTTCGAGCTGCACGGTTCTCGACGGCCATCCGCTGGCCGAGCGGGGCGAGGCCGGCAAGGCGCTCGAGATCGCCCTCTACGCCTCCTGCATCGCCGACATCGTCTCCAATCTGGCCCTCATCCTGTTCGCCGCCTGGCTCGCCGCCTTCGCCCTCAGTTTCGGGCCGCCCGAGTTCTTCACCCTCATTCTCTTCTCCCTCACCATCATCGCCGGCGTCTCCGGGGATTCCCTGACCAAGGGACTCATCTCCGCCGCCTTCGGCCTGCTGGCGGCGACGGTCGGCCTCGATCTCGTGTACGGCACCGACCGTTTCATTTTCGGCCAGACCGAGCTGATGGCCGGGCTGAACTTCATTCCGGTGCTGATCGGCCTGTTCGCCCTGCCCGAAATCCTCGCATATCTGCGCCGCCCCACGGAGGCCGTCGGCAAGGTGATGGATCTCGGTCGTCATCATGTGAGCTGGCGGGAGTTCCGGCGTTGCCTCAGGAGCATCGGGCTCGGCAGCGCCATCGGTGTGGTGATGGGGGCGATCCCCGGCATCGGCGGTGCCCCCGCCGCCTTTCTCGCCTACAGCGAAGCCCGCCGCTTGAGCCCCGACCGCGAGCGCTTCGGGAAGGGCGAACTGGAGGGTGTGGCGGCTTCCGAAGCCGGCAACAACGGGGTGTGCGGCGCCACCCTCATTCCCCTGCTGGCGCTCGGCGTACCGGGAGATGTGATCACCGCCGTGATCCTCGGCGCCTTCATGGTCCACGGGCTGCAGCCGGGCCCGATCATGTTCCAGCAGAACATCGTCCTCATCTACGCCCTGTTCATGGGAATCATGCTGAGTTCGGTGTTCCTGTTCATCACCGGCAAGATCGCGATCCGGCTCTTCCGGAGGGTCGCCGACATCCCGAGATCGATCCTCTATCCGAGCGTGCTGGCGCTCTGTGTGTTCGGTGCCTATGCCATCAACAACACCATGTTCGACGTGCTGGTGATGTTCGCCACCGGACTGCTCGGATATTTCATGATGCGCACCGGCATTCCCGCCGCCCCCTTTCTCATCGCCTTCATCCTGGGGCCGATGCTGGAGGACAATTTCCGTCAGGCCATGCTCATGTCCCAGGGCGACTTCACGATCTTCCTGCGGAGCGGCATCACCTGGTTCTTCTGGGCGGCCACCGCCCTCAGCATCGGACTGATCGTCCGCCGCGGCCTGGCGGGCCGGCGCCCGGCGGCGCGATATTCCGGTCACTGAGGTCGTCCGTCCGCATCGCGGAGTGTCCCGTGCCCTTCGAGATCGCCATTGTCCAGAAACCGCCCGTCGCCCTCGATCTTCCCGCCTCCCTCGGCCGGGCGGTGGAATGGATCGCCGAAGCCGCGGCCGCGGGAGCACGCCTGGTCCTGTTTCCGGAAACCTTCCTTCCCGGCTATCCCGCCTGGATCTGGCGCCTGCGTCCGGGCCCCGATCTCCGGCTCGGCAACGAAATCCACGCCCGTCTGCGGCGCAACGCCGTCGATCTTTCGGGCGACACCCTCGATCCGGTGCGGGAGGCCGCGGCCCGTCACCGGACCGTGGTGGTCCTCGGCCTCCACGAGATCGACGGCGCCTACAGCGGCAGCACCTTGTTCAACACGGTGGTGGTGATCGGGCCGGACGGGCGGATGCTCAACCGCCATCGCAAGCTGATGCCGACCAATCCCGAGCGCATGGTGTGGGGGATGGGTGACGCCGCCGGGCTCAGGGTGGTGGCGACACCCGTCGGGCGGATCGGCACCCTGATCTGCTGGGAGAACTACATGCCCCTCGCCCGTTTCGCTCTCTACGCCCAGAATCTCGACATCCTTCTCGCACCGACCTGGGACCGTGGCGAGACCTGGATCGCCTCCATGCAGCACATAGCCAAGGAAGGCGGCTGCTGGGTGGCGGCCACGGGGACCGCCGTCCAGGCCAAGGATCTTCCCGAGGATTTTCCGGGGCGCGAACGGCTCTTCCCCGATCCCGAGGAATGGCTGTGCGACGGCGATGCGGTGGTGGTCCGCCCGTTCGGTGGCAGGATCGCCGGCCCCCTCACCCGCGAAAAGGGGATCCTCTACGCGGAGATCGACCCCGAGGCGGCGCGGCGGGCACGCCGGACCCTCGATGTCGCCGGCCATTACGGCCGCCCCGACCTGTTCCGCCTGGAGATCGACCGCCGACCGAAACCGCCGGCGATCTTCCGCGATTCAGCCGATCCCGCCGCCGAGGAATAGCCGGCCGATGCGGGGATCCGCCAGGATGTCCGCGGCCGGGGCCTCGAGCGCCACCCGCCCCTGATCGAGCACCACGCCGAAATCGGACATGCCGAGGGCGCTGCGCGCGTTCTGCTCGATCATCAGGATCGCCACCCCGCGATCGCGCAGCCCGCCGAGAATGCCGAAGATCTCGGCGGTGGTGCGCGGCGACAGGCCGAGGGAAGGTTCGTCGATCAGCAGCAGGGCGGGATCGAGAAGAAGGGCTCGGGCCAGCTCCAGGAGCTTCTGTTCGCCGCCGGAAAGCACCGAGGCCTGCATTCCGGCCCGCTCGGCCAGCAGCGGGAAACGGTCCAGCATGGCCTCGACCCGGGCATCGAGGTCGGGGATCCGGAAGGCGGCGGCACCGAGCTCGAGATTGTGCCGCACCGTGAGCTCGGGAAAGAGATTCCGCCCCTGGGGAACGTACACCACGCCGCGCCGCAGGAGCTCGCGGGGGCCGAGCCCCGTGATCTCCTCGCCGGCGAGGAAGATCCGCCCCGCCCGCGGTGGCAGAAGCCCGAAAATCGCCCTCATCAGGGTCGATTTGCCGGCCCCGTTGGGGCCGATCACGGTGGTGACGGCCCCCGCGGCGACGGCGAGGGTGGCGCCGCGAAGGATCGTCACCCGCCCGTAGCCGGCGGCCAGATCCTCGATCCGGAGCAGGGTCTCAGCCACCGAGATAGGCCTCGATCACCCGGGCATCGGCGCGCACCTCCCGCGGCGTTCCCTCCGCGATGACCCGCCCCTCGGCCATGACGAGAACCCGGTCGCAGAGCCCCATCACGAACTCCATGTTGTGCTCGATGAGGACGAAGGTGGCACCGCGTTCGCGGTTGAGGGCCCGCAGCCGGGCCTCGAGCTCGGCCAGCATCGCCGGGTTCACCCCGCCCGCCGGCTCGTCGAGGAACACCAGCCGGGGTCCGGCCATGAAGGCCATGGCGATGTCGAGCAGCTTCTGCTGGCCGTAGGAAAGCGAACCGGCGGGCGTCTCGGCGAGATGCGCCAGCCGGAAGAAGGCGAGCATCTCCTCGACCGCACCGGCGAGCCCCGCGTCCGGCGCCCCGAACAGCCGCGAAAGCATGGAGCCCCGGTGCTCCTGACCGGCGGCGAGAAGGTTCTCGCGCACCTTCAACTTCGGAAAGATCTGGAGGAGCTGGAAGGTCCGGCCGATGCCGAGACGGGAGAGGAGGCTGGGCCGCAACCCGGTCACCTCGCGTCCGGCGAAACGGACCCGTCCGGCGGTCGGCCGGAGCTGACCCAGGATGCAGTTGAACAGGGTCGATTTGCCGCTGCCGTTGGGACCGATGATGCCCAGGATCTCGCCCGGGGCGACAGCGAAGGAGACGGAATCGACGGCGAGGATCCCGCCGAAGCGCCGTGTCAGCCCGGAAACCTCGAGGAGGCCGTTCACCGCCCCTCTCCCCGGGCGCGGGCGGAAAGACGGTCGGCGAGCCCCACGAGCCCGGACGGCAGGAAGACCAGCACGAGGATCACCAGCACGGCGTAGAGGATCAGGTAGAGCCCTTCGGAGAACCGCAGCCATTCGGGCAGCAGCACGGCGATCGCCGCCCCCAGCCCGGGACCGAAGAAGCGACCCGCACCGCCGACCACCACCATGAGCAGCAGAGCGAGGGACAGGCCGAGAGCGAAGGGCGAGGGGTCGATGTACTGGACGAGGGGCGCGTAGATGGCGCCGGCGAGCGATCCCACCGCCGAGCCGATGGCGAAGGCCAGGAGGGTGTAACGCCGGGTGTCGATGCCCAGACTCTCGGCCCGTACCGGGTTCTCCCGCAGGGCCTCGAACGCCCTTCCCCAGGGGGAACGCAGCAGCAGCCCGAGGCCGAGACCGACGAGCAGGAGCACGCCGAGACAGAAATAGTAGAAGGCGAGCGGGTGATCCGTCGGGTAGCCCAAGACGGTGGGTCGGGGAATGGCGGCGATCCCGTAGACGCCGCCGGTGAGCCAGTCCTCGTTCCGGAGGACGAGAAAGACGAGGGTGTTGGCGCCGAGGGTGACGAAGGCGAGATAGTGATGCTGGACCCGCAGCGCCGGATAGCCCAGCAGCCAGCCGACGAGCAGGCCGAGCCCCACCCCCAGCAGCAGGCCGGCACCGAGGGGCCAGCCGGCGGTGGTGAGCAGCGCCGCGGCATAGGCGCCGATGCCAACGAACGCACCCTGGGCCAGCGAGACCTGTCCCGCGTAGCCCAGGGTGAGATTGAGCCCCATGGCGGCGATCGTCAGCACCGCCCAGAGGCTCATGAGATAGAGGCCGTAGGGCCGCAGGGTGAGCGGCAGCAGGAGAAGGAGTGCCGCGACGAGAAGACCGGCCGCAACGGCGGCGAGACGCCGCCCCGTCATACGGTGCGTTCCTCCGCCCGCCCCCACAGACCCTCGGGGCGGAGCAGGATGACGGCGATCAGCAGCAGGAGGAGGATGCCGGTCCGATAGTCGGAAGAAACGTAGGCGGCCCCGAAATTGTCCACTACGCCCACGAGGAAACCACCGGCGATCGCCCCCCGGACCTGGTTGAAGCCCCCGACGATGGCGGCGATGAAGGCGACCAGACCGAGGGTCTCGCCGTTGTCGAACTTGGCGAGATAGACCGGACTGATGAGGATCGAGGCCAGGGTCACGAGAGCGGCGTTGAGAAGGAAGGTGTAGAGGACCATGCGCCGCGTCGGAATCCCGAGGATCTCGGCGACCTCGGGATTCTGCGCCGTGGCCTGCATCATCCGCCCGAGGCGGGTGCGGCCCAGGAAGAGCTGCATGGCGAGGATGGCGAGGCCGGCCACCGCCAGCACCGCGACGTCCTGCAGCGACAGGACGGCCCCCAGTACGTCGATATTGCCGCCCGGCGTCAGGGCGGGAAAGGGCTGAGCCTCGGCGCTGTAGAATTCCTTCACGCTCTCCTTGAGGAGGATGCCGACCGCGATGGTGGCGATCACCACCGGCAACACGCCCTGCGGCAGGAGCGGGTCGATGATCACCCGCTTGAAGAGGAGCCCCAGCAGTAACAGCGCCAGCAGCAGCCCGAGGAGCGCCGCCACCCAGAAAGGCAGTCCCAGCCATTCGGTGCCGGCCAGGACGAAGAAGGCCGGCAGCATGACGAACTCGCCCTGGGCGAAGTTGATCGCCCGCGAGGTCTGCCAGAGAAGGGCGAAGCCGGCGGCGACGAGGGCGTAGATCGCCCCCGTCGCGAGGCCGGCCAGAAGGAGCTGCAGGACGTTACTCATGCCTGCACCCGCCGCACCTCCGGCGAGGGTCCCGCGGACCGAGCGGCGCCCTCGCCGCCGGTGGCCGCCCGATCAGTCGCAACCGACGCCGAGCGGCGGCAGGGTACCGACGATCCGCTGCTCGCCTTTCACCACCTCGGCGAGGAAGCTGATGCGATCGACATCGCCCTTCCGGTCCCAGGAAGTGTCGATCAGGATGCCCGGCTCGTCCTCGAGGGTGATGGTCGCGCAGTGCAGCGCATCGGCGAAGGCCTGGCGATCGAACCCGCCGATCCGTTCGGTGATCTCCTTGACCGCGTAGACGGCGAGATAGCCCTTGATGGCGTTGTGGTCCGGCACCGTGTCGTAGCGGGCCACGAACTTGTCGCGGAACGCCCGGATCGAGGGCAGCGGCGCATCGGCCGACAGGCCGACATGGCCCTTGACCCCGTCGGCGGCTTCGCCGGCGAGCTCGATGACTTTCTGATTGAGGAGGGTGGTCTCGCCGATCAGCGGAATGTCCAGCCCCTGCTTCCGCGCCTCCCGCAGGAAGCGGGCGCTCTCCTCCTCGTGGAGATAGACGAAGGCGGCATCGGGTGCGGCCTGCTTGATCTTTACCACATCGGCGGCGAAGTCGCTCTGTCCCACCTCGCTCGAGATGTCGGCCACCACCTCGATGCCGCGCGCCTCCATCTCGGCGACGAAGGCATCGCGGCCGCCGCGACCGAAATCGTTGTTGACCCAGAGCACGGCGACCGAGCCGGCGCCGATGCCGTCGCGGATGTAGTTGGCGAGCTTGGGCATGCTGGCCGCCTGGCTGAGACTGGTCCGGAAGACGAAGGGGTTGCCCATCTCGGTGATCACCGAGGCCTCGGAACCAACGATCTGGGGCACCCCGGCCTGCTGGGCGAGCTGCATGTTGACCTTGGTCGAGGAGGAATAGATCGGCCCCAGCAGCACATAGGGATCGAGATCGAGCGCCTTCTGCACCGCCGCCCGGGAGACGCCCGGGTTGCTCTGGGTATCGAAATGGGTCAGCTCGATGGTCCTGCCGAGAATGCCGCCGGCATCGTTGATCTCCTCCACCGCCATCTCGACGGCGTTCTTCCACATGTTGCCGACCGTGGCGCCATTGCCCGAGAGTTCGATCACATTGGCGATCCGCACCGTCTCCGCCGCCTGCGCCGCGGGTGCGGCCAGGGCCAGGAGGGCGATCGCAGAGAGCAGTCCGCGTCGTTTCATCGTCCGGGTGCCTCCCTTCCGTTCCATGCTCTTGCGTCGCGTGGATCATGCCGAGGGACCGGGGAATTGCAACTCCGCGATACGATCGGCGACGGGCGGGGCGCCTTGACAGCGTCCGGCAGCGGAGGGGATGAACATTTGCGATAGAACGAAACTCGATCAGGGGAGGCTCGTGATGACGACACCCGCACCCACGGGTCCGGCGACGCTGGCCAACAGCTTTCTCGGCGAGACCGTCCAGGTCTGTATCGTCACCCGCGACTATCGGCGCACGATGGAAGGCATGGTCCGTCTCGGGATCGGTCCCTGGCGGGTCTACACCTTCGATTCGGACACCAATCTCACCGAGACGCAGATCCGCGGGGTGCCCCAGCCCCTCGCGATGAAGCTCTGCCTCGGCTTCGTCGGCGGGACGATGTGGGAAATCGTGCAGCCGCTCCGGGGACCGACCATCTACGAGGATTTTCTCGAGCGGCACGGCGAGGGCATCCATCACGTGGCCTTCGCCTGCGGCGACATGCCCTGGCAGGAGCGGGTGCGGGAATTCGAACGACGCGGTTTTCCCTGCATCCAGTCGGGGATATGGATGAAACGTGTGCCCTGGGCCTATTTCGGGACCGAAGAGGCGACCGGCACGATCTTCGAGATCTTCGACATTCCCGCCGATTTCGAACTCCCCGAACCGGAGGAGTGGTACCCCGCTCCCCCGCCCCGGGTCTGAACCGGCGACGGCTCCGCGCCCGCGCGGATGACGCGCGGGCGCAAGGATCTGGCCGGGATCGCGCAAGGCCGCTCGCCTCCCCCGCCCCACAATGGGACGATTTCCATCGGCGGCGAATGCCAGGAAAAGGGGAGGCAGGAACCGATGGCCGCCTCGCGTATTCCGCAACCCAGCGGACGAGCCACGCCGATCGAGACCGACTACCGGATCGGCCAGCACAACCTCGCGGTGAAGCTCGGTCCCTTCGGGCTCGACATCCACAATCCCGTGTTCGTGGTCTCGGGGTTGACGGTGATCGTCTTCGTGTTCCTGGCACTCGCCCTGCAGGAGCAGGCGGAGGCCTTTTTCGTCTGGCTGCGCGGCTCGCTCACCTCCGGCTTCGACTGGTTCTTTCTCCTGTCCGCCAACATCTTCGTGCTCGTCGGTCTCGGTCTGATCGTCTCGCCGCTCGGCCGGGTGCGGATCGGCGGCACGGAGGCCGAACCCGATTATTCCTATCTCTCCTGGTTCGCGATGCTGTTCGCCGCCGGCATGGGTATCGGCCTCATGTTCTTCGGTGTCGCCGAGCCGATTTCCCACTATTCCTCGGCGATCGCCGACAACGCCGGCACCCCCGCAAGCTGGGCGCCGCTCGCCGGAGCGCCGGGCGATCCGGAAGCCGCGCGGCGGCTCGCCATGGCCGCCACGATCTTCCATTGGGCGCTCCATCCCTGGGCGATCTACGTGCTGGTCGCTCTGGCCCTCGCGCTGTTCGCCTACAACAAGGGGCTGCCGCTCACCATGCGGTCGATCTTCTACCCGATCTTCGGGGAGCGCACCTGGGGCTGGCCCGGTCATGTCATCGACACCCTCGCGGTCTTCGCCACCCTGTTCGGCCTCGCCACCTCGCTCGGGATCGGCGCCCAGCAGGCCAACGCCGGGCTCGAATTCCTGTTCGGCGTTCCGGTGAGCGATCTTTCCAAGGTGATCCTGGTGGTCGGGATCACCGCGATCGCCGTCGTATCGGTCGTCCTCGGGCTCGACGCGGGGGTCAAGCGCCTGTCGGAGATCAACATGCTGCTGGCGGCGCTGCTGCTGCTGTTCGTCGTCCTGTTCGGACCGACTCTGGCGCTGATATCGGGATTCTTCGCCAATCTCGCCGCCTACGCCCAGTATCTGCCCGCCTTGTCCAATCCCTTCGGCCGCAGCGACGCCAATTTCAGCCAGGGATGGACCGCCTTCTACTGGGCCTGGTGGATCTCCTGGTCGCCCTTCGTCGGCATGTTCATCGCCCGGGTCAGCCGCGGGCGTACGGTGCGCGAGTTCATCATCGCCGTTCTGCTCGTTCCGTCCCTGGTCTCGGTCGTCTGGATGACGGTGTTCGGCGACACCGCCATCTCCCTGGTGACCGGCGGCGCCCAGGCGATCGCCGATGCCGCCCTCGAGCTCAAACTGTTCGTCACCCTCGAACAGCTCCCGCTGGCCGGACTCACCTCCTTCGTCGGCATCCTGCTGGTGATCGTCTTCTTCACCACCTCTTCGGACTCGGGCTCGCTGGTGATCGACACCATCACCGCCGGCGGCAAGGTGGACGCGCCGCTGGCGCAGCGCGTGTTCTGGGCGATCTTCGAGGGGCTGGTGGCGATCGCGCTGCTGCTGGGCGGCGGTCTGGTGGCGCTGCAGGCGGCTTCCGTCTCGACCGGCCTGCCCTTCACGGTCGTGCTCCTGCTCGGCTGCTACACCCTGATCCGCGGTCTGATGAGCGAGCCGCGCTGACCTCCTCTCCGGTGGTCGGGGCTCGACCCGGTGGGAGGTCCAAGGGCCGGGTCGCTCGCCGGTCGAATCCGCCGCCGGCCGACCCGGCATCCGGTCCGCCCGACCGGCTCGCGGCGGTTCTCCCGCTTCCGGCGCTGGTCGGGCTGCGGTTGGGGGGGCGTGGTCCACACTCGCGGGTCTGGGAGGCGGCACGGGCACCTTCGGCGGCGCGTACCTCCCGGTCGTTCCGTTCGGTGTATCCTCCCGTCCCGCCCGTCCGCCTCCTGCGGGCGGGGTTTCCGGCGAAGGCCGTCAGCCCCGGCTCATCCCGAACAGCGGCCGCAGCCGGGTCCCGAGCCAGTTGCCGGCGAAGGCGAACACCATCCAGACCCAGCCGTGCAGGCTGCCCGAGGCGATGCCGGAGAAGAAGGCACCGATATTGCAGCCGAAGGCGAGCCGCGCCCCGTAGCCCAGCAGCAGCCCGCCGATGGCCGCGGAGAGGAGGGCCCGCGGGGACAACCGCCAGACCGGACGGAAGGCGCCGGCGAGGCCGGCCGCCAGCAGGGCGCCCAGAATGATGCCGAGATTCATCACCGAGGTGACGTCCTGCCACAGGGGCGCCTCCAGGGCCCCGGTCCGGGCCACCCAGTAGGGCCATTCGCGGACCGGGATGCCGATGGCGTCGAACAGCTTCGCCCCCCAGAGCGCGAACCCCCAGGTGATGCCCCAGGGCCGACCCGCCAGGGCCAGGGTGGCGTAGTTCAGCAGCGCCAGGGCCAGCGCCCCGGCGAGGATCGGCCACGGGCCGCGGATGAAATCCCATCGCCCGCGGGGCTTCGCCGGCAAGATGCCGCGACGTCGCTCGATCACCAGCGTGGCGAGGATGACGAAGGCGAAGAGCGCGAGGTTGAGCGCCAGCGCCGGCCCCAGCCCGAACGCCCGCAGCAGGGAGACCGGCGGCAGGGCGGGCAGGTCCAGCCAGAAGGGCATGTGGGCGGTCGCGATCACCGAGCCGAGGACGAAGAAGGCGAGGGTGACGATCATCCGGGTACTGCCGCCACCGACCGTGAACAGCGTACCGGAAGCGCAGCCGCCGCCGAGCTGCATGCCGAGCCCGAACAGAAAGGCGCCGACCGCGAGACTCACCCCCAGCGGCGCAACGAAACCGCCCACCGGCCGCCCGAAAAGCTCGCCCGCATCGAGGGCCGGAAAGAACAGCAGGACGGCGACCGCCAACATCACCATCTGAGCCCGCAGTCCCCGCCCCTCGCCTTCCACCAGGAACCGCCGCCAGGCGTAGGTGAAGCCGAAGCTCGCATGGTAGAGGCTGATCCCCAGCAGGAGCCCCACCAGCAGCAACGCCGCCATCCGTGGTCCGCCCGCCTGCGCCGCCAGAGCGGCGACGACCAGCCCGAGGACCATGGCGGCGCCGACAACCCGCAGATCGGGACCGGGGCGGAGCCTCACGCCACCCAGGCTCACGGCCATTTTCACTGTTCCTGCACGTTATTGAAGATGCGATACATTTACTCACAGTGTTTCCTGCCATCAAGCCGGTCGCGTCCCGGAAACAGGCGGCGGTCGGGATCGGGCGGATTTGAACACGGGTCGCGACGACCCGTCACGTCAAGGCGCCGTGAAGCCGAGGAGATTTCAGGGGAAGCCGGGGAGTCCCGCGTCCCGGAACACGGTCGCACCGCGGGCGAGTTCCTCGGCCGGAAGATGACAGGCGATCCGGTGGTCGGCGCCGAAACGCTGTTCGGGCGGTTCCCGCTCTTCGCACAGCGCACCCGCTTTCCGCGGGCAGCGGGTGTGAAACGGGCAGCCCGAAGGCGGCTCCAGGGCCGAGGGAAGCTCGCCTTCGAGGATGATGCGCCGCGTGACCACGGCGGGATCGGCCACCGGCACGGCGGAGAGAAGGGCTTCGGTGTAGGGATGGTAGGGCGGTGTGAACACCGCCTCGGCCGTCCCCTGCTCGACGATCCGCCCGAGATACATGACGACCACCCGATCGGCGAGATAGCGGACCAGGGACAGGTCGTGACTGATGAACAGAAGTGTCGTGCGTCGGCGTCGCTGAATGTCGGTCAGGAGCTCGACGACCGCGGCCTGGACGGAGACGTCGAGGGCCGACACCGGCTCGTCGGCGACGACCAGCTTCGGGTCGCCGGCGAAGGCCCGGGCGATGCCGATGCGCTGTTTCTGGCCGCCGGAAAGCTGGCGCGGCCGGCGCCAGAAGAACTCCCGCGGCAGCTTGACGAGCTCCAGCAGCTCGAACACCCGTCGCCGGACCTCCTCGCGCCCGCGGGCGAGGCCGAACTTTCTCACCACACGGGCGATCTGGGCGCCCACCGTGAGGCTCGGGTTGAGGGTCTCGAAAGGGTTCTGGAAGATCATCTGCAGGCGGGCGACGAGTTCGCGCTCCCGCTTTTCCACCGGCGCAGCGGCGACTTCCCGACCTTCGAAGCGGATCCGCCCGGCGGTGGCCGGCTCGAGACCGACGAGAACCTTGGCGAAGGTGGATTTGCCGCATCCCGATTCGCCGACGATCGCCAGCGTCTCCCCCTCGCGGGCGAGAAGATCGAGTTTGCGGTTGGCGCGGATGCGCCGCCGGCCGTCGCCCGTGAAGAGGGTGAACGGGCCGTCCCCGACGGCGTACTCCTTGTCGAGACCCCGCACTTCCAGCATCACCGCCCCCGGCTCTCGCGCCTCGGGCGGCCCGGTGGATCGCCCCCGCGGCGGCCGGCGGATCTCGCCGTGGCGAGCGCAGCGCACCCGCTGCAGGCGCCCTCCGGTCAGCGCCTCCATCCGCTGCCGGCGATCGCAGATCCCGGCCCGGAAATGGGCACAGCGCGGGCCGAAGACGCAACCCCGCGGGCGCTCCTGCGGCAGCGGGAGCCGGCCGGGAATCGGCCGCAGCGGCCGTGTCGCGCGGTCGCTGCCCGGCAGCGGCACGGCGTCGAACAGCCCCTGCGTGTAGGGATGCCGCATGGCGCCGAAGACTTCCTCGACACCCCCCTCCTCCACCACCTCGCCGGCGTACATGACGGCGACCCGATCGCAGGTCCGGCGGATCAGTCCGAGATTGTGGCTGATGTAGAGGAGCGCGGTGCCGAAGCGGGCGCTGATGTCCCCTACGAGATCGAGGATTCCGGCCTCGATGGTGACGTCGAGGGCGGTGGTGGGTTCGTCGAGCAGGAGAAGGTCGGGATCGGCGAGCAGCGCCATGGCGATCACCACCCGCTGCTGCTGCCCGCCCGAAAGCTGATGCGGATAAGAGCCGAAGATCCGGCGGGTATCGGGCAGCCCCACCCGCGCCAACATCTCGAGCGCCCGCTCCCGCGCCTCGCCCCGGCGGAGGTTCCGGTGGCAGAGCGGCACCTCCAGGAGCTGCGCCCCGATTTTCATCGAGGGGTTCAGGGAGGCCATCGGCTCCTGGTAGATCATGCCGATGCGCGCCCCCCGGATCCGCCGCAGCTCCCGCTCGCCGAGGGGGACCAGATCGCGCCCCCGGAAGCGGATGCGGCCGGCCACGATCCGCCCGGCACGCCCCAGATAGCGCATGATGGCGAGGGCGACGGTGGATTTGCCGCACCCCGATTCGCCGACCAGTCCGACCGCTTCGCCGGGGGCGATCCGCAGGTCGAAATCGACCACCGCCGGGATCTCGCCGGCGCGGGTGAAGTAGGAGACGCAGAGCCCTTCGCAGGCGAGAACCGGTCCCTCTTCCGGCGGCGCCCTCATCCCCTCAGTCCCTCAGCGAGATTTCGCGCAGCCCGTCCGCCAACAGATTGAAACCGAGGACCAGGGAAGAGACGGCGAGAGCGGGGAAGAGCATGGCGTGGCCGGCGAAGGCGCCCATCGGCTGGGTTTCCGCGATCATCGCCCCCCAGTCGGGATCGGGCGGTGGCAATCCGAGGCCGAGAAAGCCGAGAGTGGCGAGAGCGATGGTGGTGTAGCCCATCCGCAGGCAGGCATCGACGATCAGCGGGCCGCGGGCGTTGGGCAGCAGCTCGACGAACATGATCCAGAGCGCCCCCTCGCCCCGGGTGCGGGCCGCCAGCACATAGTCCCGGGTCTTGAGATCCAGCACCAGGCCGCGGACGATACGCATGATGGCCGGTGCCGAGGCAAAGGTCACGGCGAGGACGATGTTGATCGGTGAGGCTCCGATCCGGGTGATGACCACGATGTAGAGGACCATCACCGGGAAGCTGAGCAGCAGGTTGGCGAGGAAGGAGAGCGCCTCGTCCCACCAGCCGCCGCGATAGCCGGCGACGAGGCCCATGGCGATGCCAACCAGATAGGCGGCGAGCGTGGCGAGCCCCGCCCAGACCAGCACCCGCCGCGCCCCCCAGATCAGCCGTGAAAGCACGTCGCGGCCCTTGATGTCGGTGCCGAGCCAGAAGGTCGTGCTGCCGTCGGCACCGACCGACAGCGGCGGACGGAGGGGTTCGAGCGGCAGGTTGGGATCGGCGAGCGGCAGAACCGGGGCGAGCACCGCCATCGCCAGCCAGAAAGCGAGAATGGCGGCGCCGGTGATCGCCAGCGGGCTTTCCCGGAGGCTTCCGAGGGCCCGCCGCAGGGCGGTGGCCGCCGATGCCGCCTCGCCCGGCCCCGGGGCCCTCAGCCGCCTCATCGGACCGTGCTCCCGGCGAAGCGGATGCGGGGATTGAGCAGCGTGTAGCCCACATCGGAAACGAACTGGGAGAAGACGGCGACGAAGACCGCGACCATGGTACAGGCCTCGATGAGGTAGATGTCGCCGAACATCGCCGCATCGTAGAGAAGGGCGCCGAACCCCTTGTAGGCGAAGAAGACCTCGACCACGATGACCCCGGAAAGCAGCCAGTTGAGCTGCAGGACGATCACCGTGAAAGGGGCGATCAGGGCGTTCCGCAGCGCGTGGCGGAGAACGACCCGATGGCGCGGCAACCCCTTGAGAATGGCGGTACGGATGTAGTGCGAGGTCATCACCTCGGCCATCGAGGCCCGGGTCATCCGCGCCACATAGCCGAAATCGTAGAGCACGAGGACCGCCACCGGGAGAACGAGCTGGCTCCAGTCGAAGCCGCCCGTCATCGCGGAGGTGCCGGGCAGCCAGCGCAGTTCGAAGACGAACAGCGCCACGAGAAAGGCGGCCGAGGCGAATTCCGGGACCGAGGTGGTGAGGATGGAAAGGAAGGACAGGCCGCGATCCAGGAGGGAACCCTCCCGCATCCCGGCCAGCACCCCGAGGAGGAGGGACAGGGGGATCATCAGCAGGAAGACGAGACCGGCGAGGATCGCGCTGTTGGCGAGGCGCGGCCAGAGCAGATCCGCGACCGGTGCCTTGAAACGGATCGATTCGCCGAAATCGCCGCGCAGCGCGTCGGTCACCCATTCGCCGTAGCGGACCAGGAACGGCCGGTTGTAGCCTTCGCGCTCCAGCCAGAGCTCCCGCTGCTCGAGCGAGGAATAGGGACCGAGCACCTTGCCCGCCACCGCCAGCTTGTCGGTTTCGAAGATCAGGAAGAGGATGAAGGAGACCACGGCCATGATGAGGATCATGGCCCCGAACCGGCGCGCTGCGAGCCTCAGCACCGGCCTTCACCCCCCGACCCCGTCCGGCACCTGCGGAAAACCGCGCCCCTCCCCTTCCCCGGCGCCCGTCTAGGCGTCGATCCAGACGCGATGGAAGAGATGGTACTGGGTGGGATGGGCCCGGAAGCCCTTCACCTTTTCCGACGCCACCGTGAACTTGGGCTGCCAGAGGGGTTGCACGATCACCGCATCCTCGCGGAGGATGCGTTGCACCTTCTCCATCAGACGCCGCCGTTCTTCCACTTCCAGTGTCGATTCCGCGGCATCCAGCGCCGCATCGAAGGCGGGGTTGCAGTAGCGGGTCTCGTTCCACGGCACCCCGCAGCGGTAGCCGAGGGACAGGACCATGGTGCCGAGCGGACGATGGGTCCAAGAGGTGAAGCCGAACGGGGTCTTGTCCCAGATCTCCCAGTACTGCGGCGCCGGCATGACGTTGATGTCGAGCCGGATCCCGGCCGGAGCGAGCTGTTCGCGGAAGATCTCGCAAACCTGCTGCTGCCACGGCCCGTTGGTGTTGCCGACGTCGATGGAAAGTTCGAGACCTTCCGGATAGCCCGCTTCGGCGAGGAGACGCTTCGCCTCCTCGAGGTCGGGCTCGAAGGCGGGCAGCGGGAAATACTCGGGATGGATCGGTGCCACGTGATGATGTTCGCCGACCGTTCCCCGCCCGAGATAAACGAGTTCGGGATAGACGCTGGCGTCGCAACAGAGCTGGATCGCCCGTCGCACCCTGGGATCGTCGAAGGGCTCGCGGTCGACCTGCATGCGCATGACGCCGGTCTGTGCGGTGGTCACCTCGTACAATACCGCCCCGGGTACCGACTGGGCCATCTGCAGCGAGTCCTTGCCGACCTCGAATGTCATGTCCACCTGACCGGAGGCGAAGGCGGCGAGCTGGGCGGCCGAGGCCGCTCCGTGATCGTAATAGTGGATCTCGTCGAGATGGATCGGCCCGCCGATGAACGGATCCTCCAGCGTCTCGCCCCAGTAGGGTCGATCGATGCGCCGGAGAATGCATTTCTCACCGACCGCGAAGTCGGCGATGGTATAGGGCCCGGTTCCCATCGGCCAGGCCAGCAGGTCGCCGCCGTTCTTCTCGAAGTCGCGATGGACGATGGCGGTGGGATAGTTGAACAGATTTTCGGGAATCGACAGCACCGGACGGGAAAGATTGAGGCGGACGGTGAAATCGTCGAGCTTCTCGATGGCCCCCGCCCGCATCCGCCGCCCCTTCTCGGGCGAACCGTCGGCGTTCCGCTCACCGGTATCGTACTCCTCGGTCATGGCCGCGAACAGACCCTGGTTGGAGGAGCCGGTCTTCGGATCGAGCCAGCGGGTGAAATTGAAGATCACGTCCTCGGCGTCGAAGACGTCACCGTTGTGCCAGCGCACGCCCCGACGCAGATGGAAGGTCCACACGGTCAAATCATCGGAGGCCTCCCAGCGTTCCGCCAGATAGGGGCGGGTGATGTTGTCCGGTCCGGTGTAGGTCAGATATTCGATCATATGCCGGACGCAGTTGGACTTTTCGGTCCAGTCGAAGGTCGCCGGATCCTTGATCTCCGGGACCGGCATCGAGACCCGCAGGATCCCGCCCCTGCGCCCCGCGTCCTGGGCCGCCTGCAGCGGATCGACGATCTTCTCGCCGAGGATTCGCCCGGCCATGGCATAGGCCGCCGAGGCGCCGACCCCGAGCAGGGTCACCGTGCGGAGAAACTCCCGTCGATCGCAGCTCCCCGAACGAAGCTGCGCCTTCATCCGTTCCACGCCGGGATGGATGCGTCGCCCTCGCCTTGTCGTCGCCATCGGTCCTTCCACCTCCTCCGATCCTGGGTCCTGCCGACGCTCCGTGACGGCCTGCGGGCGATCGCGAAACGTGTCGTTCCTTTCTAACAAGACGGTCCCGGCGGATCCACCCCCGCCGGGACCGCGGTCCGAGCGGCCGCGCGGCCGTCAGACGTTCATGCCTTCCCCCTTCATCATCAGCATCATGTGCCGGCGGGCCGCGGCGAGACCGCCCTCGCCCTTCTCCCAGCTCACGGTACCGTCGCCATCGGCGTCGACGCCGGCGATCAGCGCCTCGGCGAGGGATTTGATCTCCGCCACCATCGCTGCGGCCTCGGCGGCGTTCGACGCGGCCATGACTTTCTGGCCGAGGGCGAGGATTTCCTTGCAGCGGGCCACGGTATTCTCCGCACTGGTCACGACATGCACGGCGTGCAGCCCGACATTATCCGAAGCCCCTTCGCTGGCGGCCGCGAGGTCGACATGCTCGGCGACGCCGGCCGCCGCCTTCACCACGCCGTAGCCGAGTCCCGGCCCCTTCGGCACCACCGACGGATCGCAGGCGTTGACGACATGGCCGACGTGCAGCCGGATCCAGTCGAGATCCTCGGGCTGCTTCATCGCCAGTTCCGCATGCTGGACGGCAACCTCGGCCTCGGCCTCCGCCGTCGGCAGGAAGCCCATGTTCCGCGGCGTGTCCTTCCAGCGCATCATCACATGGCCGATATGGGCATGGGCCATGCTCTTTCCGGCCGGGGCCGGGGCGGTCGCCCCGGCATCCGGATCCCGATAGACGGGCCGGTCGGAGCCGTATTCGACGCCCTGACAGCCCGCGAGCGCCGCCAGCGACAGGCCGGCGACGGCGAACAGCGGTTTGCGCATGATGACGCTCCCTTCTTGATGAACCGGCGATCGGTCGCGCCGAAAATCCCACCGACGCGGCCGTGGCGAGCTTTCTTCTCCTGCCTCGCTCGTCCTGCCTTACTCGCCTTCGGTCGGAATATCGAGCACGGTTCCGCAATGCTTGCAATGGACCGCATCGGGATCGTGAAGGCGGAGACCGCACCGTGGGCAGGCGTGTTCCACCTTGGGCGGACGGAACAGACTCTGGGCGAGGCGGATGAACAGCGAAATGCCGATGATCATGACGATCACCGTGAGAAGGCGACCGTCGCTTCCCACCGGCACGATGTCGCCGAAACCGGTCGTCGTCAGGGCGGTGACGGTGAAATAGAGGGCGTCGAGATAGTTGGTGATGCCGGGATTGATCTCCGCCTGGTTGACGTAGACCACGGCGCTCATGACGAAGACGAAGACGAACAGATCGAGCCCGTGCTGCAGCGACCGGTAGTGCCGCCGGACGAAGGGCGAGTGCCGGCGCAGTCGGCCCAGGAGGTGATAGGAACGCAGCAGCCGCACGGCCCGCAGGATGCGCAGGAAGGCGAAGTTCTCCACCACCGCCGGCAGCAGCAGGGCGGCGATCACCAGCAGGTCGGCGAGCGAACTCGCGAGCAGCAGATGCCGGCGGACATCGGGTGCCGCCAGCATGCGGGCCAGGAACTCCAGCAGGAGCAGGATGCCGAGCCCGAACTCGATCCGCAGGATCCGGGGGTCGCTGCCGGTGAAGGTGACGAGGACGAAGAACAGGATGGTGACCAGATCGAAGACGAGCAGCAGGACGCTGAAGGCCGCCGCCCGCGGACCGACACCGAAATAGAGCTCCCGCAGTTTCGCCCGCAATCCTTCCAGCACGCCCGCCTCTTCCGCCGCGACGCGCCCAGAAGACGGTGCGGCCCGGGCGAGGTCAAGCGCGGCCGCAGCCGGTCGCGGGCGATCTCAGACCCATTTTTCGAGATCGAGGAAGAAACCGAGCCAGATCGACCACAGGCCGAGGGCCACCAGCACCAGCCCGGCGACCACCGGCATCCGCCGCGAGAAGGCGGCGATGCGATCGAGCACCCCCCGGAGCGGTCGCCAGGCGACGGCCAGAGCGAGCGGCAGGGAAAGTGCGAGCCCGAACAGGGCCAGCGACACGAATCCCTCGGCGACGGCCGCGCCGCTGGCGCCACCGGCGGCGGCGATGCCCAGCAGGGCGAAGATCAGGGGTGCGGCGCAGGCCGGGATGTTGAGCCCGAACACGAGCCCCAGGGTGATCGCCCCCCTGCGGCCCTCGGCCCGTGCCAGGCTCGGCCCGAAGGCGCGCAGGAGCGGTCCCAGACGGCCCGTCAGATAGAGAACACCGATGACCGCATAGGCGGCGCCCAGCAACACCCACATCGCCTTCTGGAAGCCGATGAAGGCCTGCCCGACCAGGGCCGCCGCCGCACCCAGGGCACCGATCAGCAGCATCCGCGCGATCGTGAAGCTGGTCACCTGGAGGAGCTTTTCCGTCGCCGGTTTGCCCTCGAGAAAACGGATGAACAGCAAACTCGCGCCCAGTGAGCAGGGCTCGACGAACCCCAGCAGTCCGAGCCCCACGGGCAGGGCGACGAAAACGAGGAGGTCCATCGCTCAGCAGCCCGCCGCGCCGGCCCCGGCCGGGCCCGGCCGGGCCGGGCGATCGACCGGTTCCTGCCGCTCGCAGAAACCGACCGTTTCCGCGCCGACGCCCGCCCGCCGCGCCGCCTGGCCGATCGTCATCCGCACCACGTCGTCACCTCCACCTCCGAGGACGTCTCCGTCCTCCGTAGTCTAGTACGGGGCCGAGAGCGACCAAGCCCGGGATGCGAGGCTCAGCTGAGCGGCAGCATCACGTGTCGGCGATAGCCGGGTCGCTCCGCGAGCCGTTCGAACCAGGCCTCGAGATGGGGCGACGATGGCCGTGCGATGTCGAGGCTCCGGTACCGCCAGTAGGCGCAACCCACCGGAACGTCACCCATGGTCAACCGGGCGCCACCGACGAAGGAACGTCCGGCGAGATGGGCATCGAGGATCGACCAGACGGGGCCGATTGCCGCCGCCGCCCGGGTGATCGCCTCGCCGTCGCGCCGCTCGGGCGGCGTGCGCACGAGCCCCCAGAAGATCGGATGCAGGAGCGGTGCGAGCTCGGTGAGCTGCCAATCCATCCAACGATCCGCCTCGGCACGTGCCGTCGGGTCCTCCGGCCACAGCCCACCGCTCCCGTAACGGGCGGCGAGGTAACGGAGGATGGCGTTCGACTCCCAGATCACCACCCCGCCGTCCTCGATCACCGGGATTTTGCGATTGGGATTGAGTTTCGCATATTCCGGCGTATCGAGCCGACCGAAGGCACCGCCGGCGTCGATCCGCTCGTGCGGGAGTTCGAGTTCGGCGATCGTCCACATCACCTTCTGCACGTTGATCGAATTCGGTCTGCCCCAGACGCGGATCATGCTCCTCCCCCGGAAAGCTCCGGCGGCCGTCCCGCCGCCGCCCGTGCGCCGCCCCCGGGATCCTTCGTCCCTGTTGCCGATGGCCGCCGGCCTCACCATAACGTAACCAGACTTCGAGGAACATTCGGTAGCATGGCTTTCGATCTGGCAATTGTCGGGTTGGGCGTGATCGGCGGCAATCTCGCCCTCAACATGCAGGAGCGGGGCATTCGCCCCGTCTGCTTCGATCAGGATCCGGGCAAGCTGCAGCGTCTGGCGCGCGAAGGGCCGAGGACGGCGGCGTCCCTCGAAGAGGCGATCGCCGGGCTGTCGCGACCGCGCATCGTCCTGCTCTGCCTGCCTGCGGGTCCGACGATCGATCATCTCCTCCGCCGCCTGCGGCCCCTGCTCGAGGCGGGCGATGTCATCGTCGACGCCGCCAACTCCCATTTCGAGGATACGCGACGGCGTGCCGAGGAACTCGGGGCCGTGGGCATCGGCTTTCTCGGTCTCGGGCTTTCCGGTGGCGCCAGCGGGGCCCGCCACGGTGCCTGTTTCATGGCCGGCGGCAGCAGCGCGGCATGGCGCACCGTCCGCCCTTACTTCCTGGCCGTCGCGGCGCGGGCGAACGGTCGGCCCTGCGCCGCCTGGCTCGGATCCGACGGAGCCGGCCATTTCGCCAAGATGGTCCACAACGGCATCGAATACGCCCTGATGGAGCTGATCGCCGAGGCGCACGCGTTCCTCGAGCGCCTCCTCGGTTGTTCGGCGGAAGAGGCGGCAGCGCTGTTCGGTCGCTGGAACGAGGGGGAGCTCGGCTCGTACCTCCTCGAGATCACCGGCAACATCCTGCGCCGGGCGGACCCCATCACCGGTCGGCCGATCCTGGAGGTCGTCGAGGATTCGGCGGGCCACAAGGGGACCGGCAAATGGGCCTCGATCGCCGCCCTCGAGCTCGGCGTGGCGGCTCCCACCCTGATCGAGGGTTTCGGGGCGCGGCTGGCCTCCGCCGACGGTCGCGGCCGGCGCTCGCGGGCGACGGGCTGGCCCGAAGCCAAGGTGGAGAGGCCGGATCCCGGGAGCGTTCCGCCGATCCTCGAGCAGGCCCTGCTCGCCGCCCATATCGCCAGCTTCACCCAGGGCTTCGAGCTGATGGCCGCGGGCAGCCGTCGCTTCGGCTGGAAGACCGATCTCGCGCGGCTGGCCCGGGTCTGGCGCGGCGGCTGCATCATTCGCGCCCGCCTGCTCGACCGGTTCGTCCCCGCGCTCGCCCGGCGCAACGAGGAAGGGGGGGTTCTCGCCACTCCCTGGCTGGCCGATCGCCTGCGCCGCTCGGTGGTCGATCTGCGCCGAACCGTCGGCTTCGCGGCCCGGGCGGGGCTGCCCGTTCCCTGCCTCGCCTCGGCACTCGCCTGGCTGGAGATGATGCATACGCCGCGCCTTCACACCGCCCTCGTCCAGGCCCAACGCGACTATTTCGGTGCCCACGGCGTGCGCCGCACCGATCGACGGGGATGCTACCATCTCGATGGCACGCGTGTCTGAGCCGCCGATCCTCGTCCTGATGGGCGTCACCGCCACGGGCAAGACGACCGTCGGGCGCCTGCTCGCGGCACGTACCGGCTGGCACTTCGCCGAGGGCGACGCCTACCATCCACCGGCGAACATCGCCAAGATGCGGCGGGGTATCCCCCTCGAGGACGCCGATCGCTGGCCCTGGCTCGCGGCCATCGCCGCCGACATCGCCCGCTGGCGTGCGGCGGGACAGCCGGCCATCGTCACCTGCTCGGCCCTCAAGCGTGCCTATCGCGACCGTCTGCGCCGGGCGGGTCCGCTGCACTTCGTGCATCTGACCGGGGATCCGGCCCTGCTGGCGGCGCGGATGGCGGCGCGCCGGGGCCACTACATGCCGCCGTCGCTGCTCCCTTCCCAGCTCGCCACCCTCGAGCCGCCGCAGGACGAACCCGATGTCACGAGTTGCGACGTGGCCCCGCCGCCGGCGGAGGTCGCGGCGCGGATCCTCGCCGAGCTCGGGATCGCGGAGGAGACGGAGGGGCGACCCTCCTGAGCCGGCGGGCTGCGGCGACGATGGTCGCGGCCAACTGGCCTCGCCGCGAGCGGGGTGCTAGGAGGAGCGAAAATCCCAGCCTGTCCGGGAGCCGGGAATGGCCAGCTACGACTATCCCCGATACGAATACCGGCCGACGCCGGATGCCTCCGCGGCCAGCCCCGTCGCGCACGAGACGGTGGTGGTGGGCGCCGGACCGGTCGGCCTCGCCTTCGCCCTCGACATGGCCCAGCGGGGACGCCGGGTCCTGATCCTCGACGAAGACGACACGGTGAGCATCGGCTCGCGGGCCATCTGCTGGTCCAAGCGGACCCTCGAGATCATGGACCGGCTGGGCCTCGGCGACCGGCTCCTGGGCAAGGGCGTGCTGTGGAACACCGGCCGGGTCTTCTTCCGCGACCGCGAGATCTACGACTTCGACCTGCTGCCCGAGACCGGCCATCGGATGCCCGCCTTCATCAATCTCCAGCAGTACTATTTCGAGGAGTTCGCGATCGATGCGGTGCTCGCCCACCCTTCGATCGAGCTGCGCTTCAAGAGCCGGGTGACGGCCATCGAGCCGGCCGCCGACGGGGTCCTCGTCACCGTCGAAAGCCCGCAGGGACCGTACCGGATCCACGCCGCCTGGCTGATCGCCTGCGACGGTGCCCGTAGCGGGATCCGGCGGCAGATGGGCCTCGAATTCCGCGGCAAGGTCTTCGAGGACCGTTTCCTGATCACCGATGTGCGGATGCAGGCGGATTTTCCCGCCGAACGCCGGTTCTGGTTCGAGCCGCCCTTCCACAACGGCCAGTCGGCGCTGCTGCACAAGCAGGCGGACGACGTCTGGCGGATCGATCTCCAGCTCGGCTGGGAGGCCGATCCCGAGGAGGAAAGGCGACCGGAACGGGTGATCCCGCGGCTGCGCGCCATGCTCGGCGAGAACCGCCCGTTCGAGATCGAATGGATCAGCGTCTACACCTTCCAGTGCCGGCGCCTCGAACGGTTCCGCCACGGCCGCGTCATCTTCGCCGGCGACGCCGCCCATCAAGTCTCGCCGTTCGGCGCCCGCGGCGGCAACGGCGGCATCCAGGACACCGACAATCTCGCCTGGAAACTGGCCCTGGTGCAGGAAGGCCTCGCTCCCGAAAGCCTTCTCGACAGCTACGATCACGAACGGGGCCCGGCGACCGACGAGAACATCCTCAACTCGACCCGCTCGACCGATTTCATCACCCCCAAGGGCGAAGCCAGCCGCGCCTTCCGCGACGCCGTGCTCCAGCTTTCGGAGCGTTTTCCCTTCGCCCGACGGTTCGTCAACAGCGGCCGGCTCTCGGTGCCCGCCGTCTACGACGGTTCGCCGCTGAACGGTCCCGACCGGGGCGGGTTCCCGGCGGCCATGCGGCCGGGCAGCCCCTGCGCCGATTCCCCGATCCGCAGCGGGGCCACCGAAGGCTGGCTGCTCCATCACCTGGGTCGCGAATTCACCCTCCTGCTGTGTCCGCCGGAGGGCGTGGAACCGCGTGTCGCGGCGGCGGAGGCGGCGGCCGCCTTCGCCGGCTCGGTTCCCGGCGTCGCGGTCAAGACCATCGGCGCGGATACGGCCTGCGATCTGATCGACCATCGCGGCATCGCCACCGCACGCTACGCCCTCGCCCCCGGTACCGCCTATCTGATCCGGCCCGACCAGCATGTGGCGGCGCGCTGGCGGCGCTTCGACCCGGAGGAAGCGCGCGATGCACTGGCGAAGGCGATCGGCCGCCGGGCTCCACGGGAGGTCTGAAATGACGGAAAGACTGGCGAGCGACCCGCGCATCGACGGGGTGGACGAGATCTACGCGGAGATCATCGACGCCCATCGCGGCCTCGACACCGAAGGCAGTCTGCGCTTCAACGCCCGGCTGATCCTCCTCCTGATCAACCAGATCGGCGACGAGGCGACGGTCCGGGAGGCGATCCGCGCGGCCCGGGAAGCGGAAACCGCGGGCTGACGGAACTCAGGCGGCGTCCTCCTCCTGCCCCATGATGCGTCGCTCGAGGAGCCGCAGCCGTTCGTCGAACACATAGAGGTAGGGCACCCCCGTCGGCAGCTCGAACCCGATGATCTGCTCCGGGGTCATGTCTTCGATGTGCATGATCATCGAGCGCAGCGAATTGCCGTGGGCGGCGACCAGCACCGTCTCGCCGCGGGCCAGCCGCGGCTCGATGCGCTCGCGATAGTAGGGCAGCGTGCGGGCGGCGGTCATCTCCAGGCTCTCGCCGCCGGGCGGCGGCAGATCGAAGCTGCGCCGCCAGAGATGGACCTGTTCGGCACCGTAGATCGCCCGGGCCCGGTCCTTGTTCATCCCCTGCAGATCGCCGTAGTAGCGTTCGTTGATCGCCTCCGAGACGTGGATCTCGAGCTCTTCGGCGTCCTCCTCGGTTTCCCGGCGGTGGCCGTACCATCTCGAGGCCTGCTCGTGGACCACCCGGTAGACCGGGCAACGGCGGTTGCGCTTGAGGATCTCGTAAAGGGTATGCTGAGCGCGGATCAGGGTCGAGGTGAAGGCGACGTCGAAGCGGATCTCGGCCAGAAGCTCGCCGGCCCGCCGCGCCTCGGCCACCCCCTTCGGGCTCAGGGAGACGTCGATCCAGCCCGTGAAACGGTTCTGCAGGTTCCACACCGACTGGCCGTGGCGCACCAGATAAAGTCGGCCCATGTTCATTCTCCTCTTTCGTTCTCCGGGGCCCGCCACACCGGCGACAGGCCGCTCGCGATACCGAACAGATCGAGCACCCGACCGACGGTGTGATCGACCATCTCGGCGATGGATTTCGGCCGGGCATAGAAGGCCGGCAGCGGCGGCATGATCACCGCCCCGGCTTCGGTCGCCCGCAGCATGTTGCGCAGATGAACCAGGCTCAGGGGCGTCTCCCGCACCAGCAGGACGAGCCGGCGCCGCTCCTTCAGGGTCACATCGGCCGCCCGGATCAGCAGATTGTCGGCGAAGCCGGCGGCGATCGCCGCGAGGCTGCGCATCGAACAGGGGGCGACCACCATGCCGAGGGTGGCGAAACCGCCACTCGCGATGCGGGCACCGATGTCCTGCGGCGGATAGACCTCGTCGGCGAGAGCCCGGACTTCGCCCGACGTCATGTCGAGCTCGTAGCCGATGGTGGTCGCCGCCGGTCGGGTCATCACCAGATGGGTTTCGACCGGCTGATCGCGCAGCACCTCGAGGAGCCGCACCCCGTAGACGACACCGGTGGCGCCGGTGATCCCGACCACGAGCCGCGCCGTCATTCCGCTTCTCCCGACCGACCGATCATCCCCGCCTCTCCGCGACACCCGCGAAGAGCGCCGCCACCAGACCGGCGAAGAAAAGTGCGACCGTCGCCACGGCGACGGTCGGACCCGCCGGCAGATCGAGTTCCCAGGCCCCGGCGAGACCCAGCAGCACTCCCGCGCCACCGATCGCCGCCGCCCGCACCGCCATGCCCTCGGGCGAGCGCGAAAAGCGCCGGGCCGCCGCCGCCGGCACGATCAGCAGCGCCATCACCAGCAGCATGCCGACGACGCGCATCCCGGCGGCCACGACCAGCGCCAGCAGCAGGACCAGCAGAAACCGCATCCGACCGACCGCCACCCCCTCGACCGCGGCGAGCTCTTCGCTCACGGTGGCGGAAAGAAGCGGCCGCCAGAAGCAGGACAGCAGACCGAGAACGATCACCGCGACCAGCGCCAGGACGACGATCTCCGGCGCTCCCACCGCCAGCACGTCACCGAACAGATACCCCAGAAGATCGGTGCGCACGCCGCCCAGGAGGCTCACCAGGATCACCCCGCCGGCGAGAGCGCCGTGGGCCAGAACCGCGAGGAGCGTGTCCACCGGCACCAGCCGCTGGCGCTCCAGCAGCAGGAGGAGGAGAGCGAAGCCGAGCATGAAGGGCAGCACCGCGATCCCCGGCGCCAAACCGATCACGAACCCGGCAGCGACACCGAGCAGCACCGAATGGGCGAGCGCCTCGCCGAAATAGGCCATCCGCCGCCAGACGACGAAGGCGCCGAGGGGCCCCGCGGCGAGGGCGAACAGCAGTCCCGCGCCCACCGCCCGCAACATGAAGGGCTCGATCACGGCTCTTCGTCCCGGTGGTGGTGACGGTAGGGCGCGAAGGCGTCGGCGAGCTCGGTTCCGAACAGCCGCTGGAAGGCCGGGTTGCGGGCCACGTCGAGGGGGGCGCCGGCGCAGCAGACCCGCCTTTCCAGGCAGACCACGCGGTCGGTCGCCGCCATCACCAGATGGAGATCGTGACTGACCAGGAGAATGCCGCAACCCCGCCGGTCCCGCACTCCGGTGATCAACCGGTAGAGCTCGGCCTGACCGGCGAGATCGACGCCCGCGAGCGGCTCGTCCAGGACCAGCAGATCGGGATCCCGCAGCAGCGCCCGGGCCAGCAGCAGGCGGTGGAACTCGCCGCCGGAAAGGGCGAGGACCTGCCGGTCGAAGCAAGGCCCCAGACCGACCTCGGCGAGGCATTCGCGCAGCTCCGTTTTCGCGGCCGGTCGCGCGAGGGTGAGGAAGCGCTCGACGGCGAGCGGCATCGCCGGATCGATCGCCAGCCGCTGCGGTGCGTAGCCGACGGTGAGCCCGGGACGGCGGTGCACGGTTCCGGAATCCGGTGCGATCAGCCCCAGCAGGACCCGCACGAGGGTCGTCTTGCCGGCGCCGTTGGGTCCGACGAGGGTGAGGATCTCCCCCGGGCGGATCCGCAGATCGACCCGATCGAGGATCCGATGACCGTTGCGGGACAGGATCAGGTTCCGCGCCTCGATCAGCGGCTCGCGGTCCTGCGGCTCGGTTCCGGTCCGGGATGGGGCGACCGTTGAGGCTTGCATGTCCCGCCCAGGCGATGGCAGATGGCGCCGCCTTCATACGTCGGAGCGAGGTTCGGTGAAAGTACGAAGCCCGCTGCTCGCCTTCGCCCTCCTGCTGATCCTGTCGCTGCGCGCAGCGGCCGCCGAAGGTCCGATACTGGTCGCGACCATCGCCCCGTTGCACAGCCTCGCCGCCTTCGTCATGCGGGGCGCCGGCACGCCCCGTCTGCTGCTCGATCCGGGCAGCTCGCCCCATTTCTATCAGCTCCGGCCGAGCGAGGCCCGCCGGCTCGCCGAAGCCGAGATCGTCCTCTGGATCGGACCGGAAACGGAGAATTTCCTCGTCCGGCCGCTCGCCGGCCTGGCGCCGGATGCGCTGCGGATCACCGCTTCCCGCCTGCCCGGGATCCACCTCCTGCCGGCGACGGAGGATGGCGGCACCGCCTCGGCGGCGTCCTACGATCCGCACCTCTGGCTCAAGCCGGAGAACGCGCGGGTGATCGGCTTCGCCGTGGCGGAGGCGCTGGCCGGCGAGGATCCCGGACGGGCCGGGCTCTACCGCCGCAACGCCCGAGAGCTCGCGGACCGTCTGCGCAGCCTCGAACGGGATCTCGACGAGATGCTCGCGCCGGTGCGCGACCGCCCCTTTCTCTCCCTTCACGACGCCTTCCGCTATTTCGAACGGGCCTTCGGCCTGCGCGGTCTGGGGGCCGTCACGGTGTCGCCGGAACGCCCGCCCGGTCCGCAGCGGATCGCCCGGGTCCTGGAGCTCGTGCGCCGCGAAGGCGTGGTCTGTATCTTTTCGGAACCGCAGATCCGCTCCCCCCTCCTCGACCGGCTGGTCGCCGATACGGGGCTCCGCACGGCGGAACTCGATCCCCTCGGGGTCGGCATCGCTCCCGGCCCGGAGCTCTATTTCGACCTGATGCGCCGCAACGCCCGGGCCGTCCGCTCCTGCCTCGGCGGCTAGGGCAGGCGGGCTTCGATCAGGAACGGTCCCGTACTCGCCGCCGCCCGTTCCAGCGCCGCCACGAGATCCTCGGCCGTATCGACGACGGTCCCCGGCACGCCGAAGCCGCGCGCCACCGCCACCCAGTCGATCGCCGGCGCACGCAGATCGGTGAGCCGCGCGGTCTGTTCGCCCGGTTCGACGATCCCCGCCCGGGCCAGCTCGATGCGCAGGATCCGATAGGCGCGATTGGCGCAGACGACGGTGGTGACCGGCAGGTCTTCCCGCGCCTGGGTCCAGAGAGCCTGGGGGAGATAGGCGGCGCTGCCGTCGGCCTCGAGATGGAGGATCCGCGTTCCCGGCCGTGCCAGGGCGGCGCCGGTGGCGAGGGCCGTCCCCTCGCCGATCGCCCCGCCGGTGAGCGCGATCTGGCTGTGCGGCCGGGCGGCGGCGGCGAGGCGCGAAAACGGTGCCGCGCTGGAGACGGCGGTGAGCACCACCACGGCGTCCTCGGGAATGTGGCGGACGAGCGCTGCGGCCAGCCGGTCGGGATCGAGTGCACCGCGGGGGGCCTCGGGACCTGCCGGGCAAGCGCCGCCCCACGTCCCGGCGGCATCCAGCGTGTCGGCCAGGGCCGAGAGGGCGGCGACCGCATCCTCGTCGGGACCGGCCAGGGTCACCACCCCGGGATGACCCGAAAGATAGCGGCTCGGCAGATGATCGTAGCCGAAGAAGGAGACCGGTGACTTCGCTCCGCAGAGGACGATCAGCTCGAAACGATCGAGGACCTCCTGGGCCTGCTCCGGGAAATAGGGCAGCCGGGCGACCGGCGGCAGACCCCTACCGGTCTCGAGACGGGCGAAACCCACCTCGCCGAGAAGCTCGGCGCCGGTCTTTTCCGCGATCCGCCCGGCGGCGCGAAGTCCTTCGCCCCAGAGGGCGGAACCACCGAGAAACAGGCAGGCCGCTCCCCCTGCACGCAGCCGTTCGGCGGCGCGGGCGACGGCATCCGGATCGGGTGGGGGGAAGGGTTCCGGCGCTGCCGGCTCCGCTCCCGCCACCGGCGCCGCCTGCTGATGGTCGTGGGGGACGACGAGGGTGGCGATCCGGCCGCGCCGGCTTTTCGCGGCCGCCAGGGCGGCCTGCATGTCGGCGGCGATCGCGGCGGGCGAGCCGTTGTGCCGGTACCAGTCGGAAACCGGCCGCGCCGCACTGGCGATGTCCATCGCCAGCGGCGGATCGGCCGAAAGGTGCCAGCTCGCATGATCACCGACGATGTTGACGATGGGTGAGCGCGCCCGCCGCGCGTTGTGGAGATTGGCGAGGCCGTTGGCGAGGCCGGGGCCGAGATGCAGCAAGGTCATCGCCGGCCGCCGCGCCAGACGCGCGTAGCCGTCGGCGGCGCCGGTGCAGACGTTCTCGTGCAGGCAGAGAACACCCCGCACGCCGCCCACCCTGTCGAGGGCCGAGACGAGCGGGATCTCGGTGGTACCGGGATTGGCGAAGCAGATCTCGACCCCGCCCTCCGCGGCGATGGAAACCAGCCGTTCGGCGCCGTTCACGAATCCCTCCTTCGCCCCCGGGCGGCGGGGAACGGCCGGATCCTGGCGGATCCCATCGAATGGAAAGCGACGGGAAGGCGCGTCCCGCCTCCCGCAACTTCCGCCATCCTCGCGATGTGATCCCCGTCACACCCGTTTCGACAATACGACCCTAAGGTGTCCATCAAGCAGAAAAACAACGTAACCGGCACCCAGGGAGTTGCAACCTCATGCAAAGCGGGCTTTTGTCCAGACAATTCGACCATCCACCGCGGCCGGACGACGGTCGCGGCGGTATCGCGACGACGAGAATCATGGCTCAGCCCGACGACATCCTGGCCGGGATCGACCTGTTCCGGCACGTCGCCCCGCCCCAGCGCCGGCAGATCGCGCAGCAGATCCATTTGCGCCGCTATGCCGCCGGCCAGCTCGTGGTGGCCCATCACGATCCCGACCGGGACGTCTTCTTCGTCCTCGAGGGCCGGGTACGGGTGACGCTGTTCTCGGAAACCGGCCGCGAGATCGCCTTCCGTGATCTGGCGGCGGGCGAGACCTTCGGCGAGCTCGCGGCGATCGACCGGCAGCCGCGTTCGGCCAATGTGCTGGCGCTCACCGACAGCCTCCTCGGCAGCCTCGATCCCGACCTCTTCCTCGGTGCGGTGCTGCACCATCCGCCGCTCGGCGAGGCTCTCCTGCGCAAGCTCACCGGTCTCGTCCGCTCCCTCTCGGAACGGGTCTACGAGTTCGGCCTCCCGGTGCCGGTGCGGGTCGGCCGCGAGCTGCTGCGTCTCGCCCGCCGGGGCATGATCTCCGCCACCGCCGCACGCATCCGGCCGCTGCCGAAGCACGCCGAGATCGCCAGCCGCATCAACACCCATCGGGAAGCGGTGTCCCGCACCCTCGCCCAGCTCCAGCGGATGGACATCGTCCGCCGCAGCCAGGGCGAGCTGCTGGTCCCGGATGTCGGCCGTCTCCAGGCCTGGACGGAAAATCTCGAGCTCGACCGTTCGCATCAGGGATAGCATCCGGCCACCCGCGCCCGGAGGCGAACCAGCGCCAGGACGGTGTCGATGGTCGGCGTCGGCAGGCCGGTGATCCGTCCGAGCTCCTGCACGGCGGTGACCAGCGCGTCGATCTCCATCGGCCGACCCCGTTCGAGATCCTGCAGCATCGAGGTCCTGTGGGCGCCGACCGCGGCCGCACCGTCGATCCGGCGATCGACGTCGAGGGCGAAACGCACCCCGAGCCTCTCGGCGATCGCCTGTGCCTCGCGCATCATCGCCCGTGCCACCCGGCGGGTCCCGGGATCGGTGGCGAGCACGTCGAGCGTGGCGAGGGTGAGGGCGCTGATCGGATTGAAGCTCAGATTGCCCCAGAGCTTGAGCCAGATCTCGTCGCGGATGCGGGGGCGGACGGGAGCCTTGAAACCCGACGCGACGAGCATCGCCGCCAGCCTCTTCACCCGTTCGCTGCGCGTACCGTCCGGCTCCCCCAGCACGAAGCGGTCGCCCGACAGAAGCCGGACCACGCCCGGGGCCACCAGTTCGGCGGCCGGGTAGACGACGCAGCCGATGGCCCTTTCGGGGCCGATCCTTTCCCACTGCACACCGCCGGGATCGACGCTCTCGAGGCGCCGTTCGCCGTAGGGCGTGTCCAGCCGGTAGAAATACCACCAGGGAACGCCGTTGGCGGCGGTCACCACCGCCGTCTCCGCTCCCAGGAGCGGCTGCATCGTCTCCACCACCCGCGGCACGGCATTGGCCTTGAGGGCGAGGATCACGTAGTCCTGCGGGCCGAACTCGGCCGGATCCTCGCTCGCCAGCACCGGCACCGTGAAGCTCTCTTCCGAGGTCTCGAGCCGCAGTCCGCAGCGCCGCATCGCCTCGAGGTGGGGGCCGCGGGCGATCAGGGCGATCTCGCCCACCCCCGCCCGGACCATGCGCGCGGCCAGCAGGCCGCCGATGGCCCCCGCACCGTAGATCGCGATCTTCACGACACGAGCCCCAGCCGCTCGGCGAGGCCGATCCGCTGCAGCTTACCGGTCGGACCCTTCGGGATCTCGGGGAGGAAGACGATCCGACGCGGCACCTTGAAATCGGCCAGGTGCTCGGCGGCGAAGGCCCGCAGCTCCCCCTCGCCGACTTCCGCCCCCTCGCGGAGCACGACCGCCGCCGCCACCTCCTCGCCGAGCTTCGGATGCGGCAGCGCGAAGGTCACGACCTGCCGGACGGCCGGATGGTCCATCAGCACGGTGTCCACTTCGAGCGGGGCGATCTTCTCGCCGCCACGGTTGATCATTTCCTTGAGCCGCCCGGTGATGAACAGATAGCCCTCGGCGTCGAAGCGTCCCTGATCGCCGGTCCGGAACCAGCGCCGCCCCTCGGCCGTGAAGAAGGCCTCGGCGTCCGCTTCGGGATTGTTCACATAGCCCGGGGTGACGTTCGAGCCGGAGATGACGATCTCCCCTTCCTCGCCCGGATCGGCGAACCGGCGCCGCGCGTCCACCACCCGCACCAGCGGCCCGGCCTCGCGTCCTACCGAGCCGGGCTTCCGCGGCGCCGGCGGCAGGGGATTGCTGGTCATCTGGTGGGCGGCTTCCGTCATCCCGTAGGATTCGATCACCGGGCAACCGAACAGCCCTTCGAGCTCGGCCATCACCTGCGGTGGCAGGGAAGCGGAACTCGAGCGCAGGAACCGCAGCCCGGCGGCGGCGAAATCCTCAGCCCGGCGGCTCGCACGGCCCAGGATCGCCTGGTACATCGTCGGCACCGCGGTCGTCCAGCTCGGCCTCGCCTCCGCGATCCAGGCGAGAAGACGAAGAGCGTTGAAGCCGGGAGAAAGGAACACCGAACCGCCGGCCGCCAGCGAGCTCAGGAGCGCCGCCACCAGCCCGTGGATGTGGAACAGCGGCATGATGTTGAGGCAGCGGTCGTCCGGCGCGAGATGCAGGGTGGCGCCGATATGGTCGGCGGAAGCACAGAGATTGCGATGGAGGAGCGGCACCATCTTGGGTCGCGAGGTGGTTCCCGAGGTGTGGAGAACGAGGGCCACATCCCCGGATTCCGCGAGACCGCGCTCCCCCGGATCTCGCCCTTCCGGCGCTTCGGCCACCAGCTCGAAGGCGCCGGCCGCCCCCCCTTCGGGCACGGCCAGCCGGAGAATCCGGACACCCCGTCGTCGCGCGGCAGCGATCGCCGGATTGTCGGCGCCCGCCTCGACGATCAGGGCCTTCGCCCCGAGATCGTCGAGATAGAAGTCGAACTCCTGGCGGCGGTAGGCCGGATTGAGCGGTGCCGTGGTCGCCGCGCAGGCGACGGTCAGGAACGCGGCCGCCATTTCCGGACCGTTCGGCAGGACGATGGCCACCCGGTCGCCGCGCCCGATGCCGAACGCGTTCAGCCGCTCCACCGTCCGGTCCACGAGTTCACGCAAACCCCGGTAGGTCAGGGGCTCCCTGCCCGACGCCAGAAGCGCCGGCCGCTCCGCCGCGCCCGCTTCCAGCAGTTCCCGGATCGTCGATCGGTTCGCCATCCACCTCTCCCCCGAAAAGCGCTCCTGCAGGATGGCGTTCCGTGAAGTTTGATCAAGGCCTTTGCGCCACGCCCGGTGACGCTATTTCCGGGACCGAAGATCACCGCAACGAGGGAGGCTTCGATGCCCGCTTCTCGCCTGCGCCCCCTGCCCCCGGCCGCCGTGCTGCTGGCGGCGCTCACCGGATGTGCGCCGGTCGGTCCCGATCGCCCCGCCTTTGCGGCGGAGCCCGGCGAAGTGTTCGACAGCGAGGCGCAGCGGTTCGTGCTGCATCGCCTGACGGGCGGGCTGGAACGTCCCTGGAGCCTCGCCTTTCTGCCCGACGGCGGCATGCTGGTGACCGAACGCGTGGGGCGGCTGCGGCGGGTCTCCGCCGAGGGCGTGCTCGATCCGCAGCCGATCGCCGGCCTGCCCGAGATCTGGGCGCGAGGTCAGGGCGGCCTTCTCGACGTCGCCCTCGATCCCGACTTTTCCGCCAACCGGCTGATCTATTTCTCCTATTCGGCCCTGGCGGAGGACGGACGGGCGGGCACCCGCGTGGCCCGCGGCCGGCTCGCCGGCGACCGCCTCGAGGATGTCGAGGTGATCTTCGTCTCCAACGGCCGCACCGGGACCGGCCGCCATTTCGGATCGCGCCTGCTGTTCGACCCCGAGGGCCGGCTCTACATCACCTCCGGCGACCGGGCGCAGCGGGAACTCGCCCAGGATCTGACGAGCCACGCCGGAAAGGTGCTGCGGATCTTCCCGGACGGCTCGATACCGCCGGACAATCCGTTCGTCGGACGGGAGGACGCGTTGCCCGAGATCTACACCTGGGGCAACCGGAACGCCCAGGGCATGGCTCTCCACCCGGTCACCGGCGAGGTCTGGATTCACGAACACGGCCCCCAGGGCGGCGACGAAATCAACATTCTCGAGCCCGGCGCCAACTACGGCTGGCCGGTGATCACCTACGGCCGTGAATACGGCACCGGGCTGCCGATCGGGGAGGGCACCGCCAAGGCCGGCATGGAACAGCCGCTCTGGTACTGGGTACCTTCGATCGCCCCCTCGGGCATGGCTTTCTATACCGGCGACCGGCTCCCCGGATGGAAGGGCGATCTGTTCGTCGGTGCCCTGCGGGCGCAGCTCCTGATCCGCCTCGAGGTGAGCGAGGATGCGGTGCTGGCCGAGGAACGGCTGCTGGAGGGTCGGATCGGCCGGATCCGCGACGTGCGCCAAGGACCCGACGGTCTCCTGTATCTGCTGAACGACGCCGTCGACGGCGCCATCTGGCGGATCGAACCGGCACCCTAGACGGTGGTCCCGGCCCGCCGCTCGGCCCAATGGCGGATGGCCGCTTCCAGCTCGGGGTCGATGCGTTCGGGCAGGGTCACCAGCAGCCGTACGAGCTGATCGCCGCGACCCCCGGCGCGGTCCGGCACCCCTTTGCCGCGCAGCCGCAGCACGCGCCCCGAACTGGAACCCCGCGGGATGGTGAGCTGGACCTCGCCGTCGACCGTGGGCACCCGCAGCTTGCCGCCGAGGACCGCGATCTCCAGCGGCACCGGCTGATCGAGATGAATGTCGCGTCCGTGGCGCCGGAACCGCGGATGCTCGCGCACCTCCACCTCGATCCGCAGATCGCCGGGCCGCCCGCCGAGGCCGGCGACGCCGCCGCCCTTGACGCGGAGGATCTGGCCGTTCTCCACCCCCGGGGGGATGTTCACCTCGAGATGGCGGCCGTCCGGCGTGACCACGGGTTTGCGACCGCCGTGGACGGCTTCGACGAAATCGAGGGAAAGCCGCACCCGGACCTCACCGCCGGCGTCGCGAAAACCGCTCCCGAAGCCGAAACCGCGCTGTCCGCGGCGCTGCCGGCCGCGACCGAACAGCTCGCTGATGATCTCCTCAAACCCGCCGAAATCGCCGCCCGGGCGGAAACCGGCGGCACCGGTCGCCGCCTCCCGCCAGAAACCGCCACCGGGCACGCGGTCCCGCCCTTCCTCGTCGATCTCGCCCCGGTCGTAGCGGGCCCGCCGTTCCCGATCCCCGAGGATCTCGTAGGCCGCGGAAACACGCTTGAACATCCGCTCGGCGGCCCCGTCGCCGGCGTTGAAATCGGGATGATATTTCTTGGCGAGACGCCGGTAGGCGGCCCGGATCTCCGCGTCACTCGCGGTCCGCGGCACGCCCAGGATGTCGTAGAGGCTCTCGGCCATGCGCACTCCGTGGCAAACCCTGGGGCAGGATCGAAGGATCCCGCCCACCTTCATGATGTGCGGGATCGGCCACGGCTTCAAGAGCGGCCCGAATCGCCTATGCTGGACCCCGTGGGACCAGGGGGAGGCCTCTCATGCCGCTCTTGCTCGGCTGCATCGCCGACGATTTCACCGGCGCCACCGATCTCTGCAACATGCTGGTGCGTTACGGAATGCGCACCATCCAGCTCTTCGAAGTGCCGCCGAACGGAACCATCGGCGAGGAGGTGGACGCCGTCACCGTCGCCCTCAAGATCCGCACCTGCCCGGTCGCCGAGGCCAGGACGCAGGCCCTCGCCGCCCTCGCCCGCCTCCGGCGCGCCGGCGCCCGCCAGTTCCTCTTCAAATACTGCTCGACCTTCGACAGCACCGGGGAGGGCAACATCGGCCCCGTCGCCGACGCCCTGCTGGACGCCCTCGGGGCCGATCTGACCGTCGTCTGCCCGGCCTTTCCGGAGACCGGCCGCACCGTCTACAAGGGCCATCTGTTCGTCGGCGATCGGCTGCTCTCCGACACCCACATGCGCACCCATCCCCTGACACCGATGACCGACAGCAATCTGCTGCGTGTGCTCGGCCGCCAGACCCCGCACCGGGTGGGTCTGGTCGACTATGCGGTGGTGCGCCGGGGCGAAGGTGCGATCCGTGCCCGTCTCGCGGAATTGCGCGCCGCAGGGGTGCGCCACGCCATCACCGATGTCCTTCACGACGCCCATCTGATGGCCATCGGCCATGCCTGCGCCGATCTGCGCCTGGTGACCGGCGGCTCGGGGATCGCCATGGGCCTGCCCGACAACTTCCGCCGGGCGGGTCTGCTCGGGGAGAACCCGGAAGCTGCCCGGCTACCATCCATTGCCGGCAAGGAAGCGGTGCTGGCCGGTTCCTGCTCGGCGGCGACTCTCGAGCAGATCCGGGTCTTCGCCGCCCGGCGTCCGGTGCGCGCCCTCGACCCGCTGGAGCTCGCCCGGGGTTTCGATCCCGCCGAAATCGTCGCCTGGGCGAAGCCGCATCTGGCGGAGGGACCGGTGCTCGTCCATGCGAGCGCACCGCCCGAGAAGGTGAAGGCGGTGCAGGCGGCCCTCGGCCGTGAGCGGGCGGGGGAGATCGTCGAACGGGCGATGGCGGCGATCGCCCGCGGGCTGGTCGAGGCCGGAGTGCGTCGGCTGGTGGTGGCCGGAGGCGAGACCGCGGGTGCGGTCTGCACCGCGCTCGGCATCCGCGGGCTCCGGATCGGCCCCCAGATCGATCCCGGGGTCCCGGCCACGGTGAGCCTCGGCGAACCGCTCCTCGCGCTGGCGCTCAAGAGCGGCAATTTCGGCCGCCCGGATTTCTTCCTCGAGGCGTTCCGTGTGATGCCGTGACCGACTTCGGGCGGGCCGTTCCCGTCGAGATCCTCCGCCGCCTCCCCGACCTCGCCCTCTGGCTGCCCGCGACCACGGGCTACGGGCGGTGAGAAGCCTCACGGCAACGACGCGATGATCTCGCGATAGGCGTTTTCCGGAAACGCCTTCATGGTGGTGGTGCGGATGTTGCCGGCGGCACCCAGGGCGAGAGTGAAACGGGCGGCGCAGGCATCGTCGGGAGCCTCGTAAACCGCCACCATGTCGTAATCGCCCATGGTCATGTAGAAATGCAGGAAGCGGCCGCCCATGTCGGCCAGGAGCTCCTTGGCTTCCTCGAGCCGCTTCGGCGATTCCTTGACCCGGGCGATGCCTTTCTCGGTGAAGCGTACGAGCGCGATGTAGACCGACATCGGGCCTCCTCCCTGTCCTCGCCCCCCCAAGCCTAACTTTTCCGCGACCGACGGCCAACAGGGAAGCGGCCAGCAGGAAAGCGGAAGCCGTTCAGTGGATTTCCGGCTCCGGCAGGCGCGCGGTGCCCCCGAGAAAGTCGAAATCGCAGCCCTCGTGCGCCTGGCGGATGTGCGCCGTGTACATCCGGAGGTAGCCCCGCGGCCAGTTGTCCCGCGGCCTCCAGGCGGCCCGCCGGCGTGCCATCTCCTCCTCGGGAACGCGGAGGTCGATGCGCCGGGCCGCGACGTCGATCTCGATTACATCGCCGGTCCGCACGAAGGCCAGCGGTCCGCCGACCGCCGCCTCCGGTGCGACATGGAGGATGCAGGCGCCGTAGGAGGTACCGCTCATCCGCGCGTCGGAAACGCGGAGCATGTCCCGCACGCCGGCCCGCAGGAGCTTCCGCGGGATCGGCAGCATGCCCCATTCCGGCATGCCCGGCCCTCCCACCGGTCCGCCGTTCTTGAGCACCAGCACGGTGTCCGGCGTCACCTCGAGATCCTCGCGGTCGACCGCCGCCGCCATCTCCTCGTAGGTCTCGAACGCCAGTGCCGGTCCCCGGTGCTTCAGCAGGCGCGGATCCGCGGCCGAGGGCTTCATCACGCAGCCGTCGGGGGCGAGACTGCCGTAGAGCACCGCCGTCGCCTCTTCGGAGACCGGATCGTCGAGGGAATGGATGACATCCGGCAGCCGGACCTCGGCTCCGGCGATGTTGTCGCCGAGGCTGCGCCCGTTGACGGTGATCCGATCGCGGTCGAGCAGCGGCTCCAGCCGCCCGAGGAGGGCCCGGATGCCACCGGCGTAGTAGAAATCCTCCATGAGATATCGCCCGGAGGGGCGCACATTGGCGAGGACCGGTACTTCCCGGGCGATTTCGTCGAAGCGGGCGAGACCGAGCGGAATGCCGGCGCGCCGCGCCATCGCCACGAGATGGATGGTGGCGTTGGTCGAACCGCCCATGGCCATGTGGCAGCGGATGGCGTTGTCCACCGCACCCGGGTGCATGATGTCCGAGGGCTTCAGATCCTCCCAGACCATCTCGACGATCCGCCGGCCGGAGGCGGCGCACATCCGCGGATGGTTGGCGTCGGGGGCCGGGATCGAGGAAGCGCCCGGCAGACAGAAGCCGAGCACCTCGGCGATGGCGGTCATGGTCGAGGCGGTGCCCATGGTCATGCAGTGGCCGTGGCTGCGGGCGATGCCGTTTTCGATCTCCTCCCAGTCCGCCTCGCTGATCCGTCCGGCGCGGAGTTCGTCCCAGTATTTCCAGACATCCGATCCCGAGCCCAGGATCCGGCCCTGCCAGTTGCCCCGCAGCATCGGTCCCGCGGGGACGAAGATCGCCGGGATGTCCATCGAGAAGGCCCCCAGCAGCAGGCCCGGGGTGGTCTTGTCGCAGCCGCCCATCAGCACCACCCCGTCGATCGGATGGCTGCGCAGCAGCTCCTCCGTCTCCATGGCGAGGAAGTTGCGATAGAGCATGGTCGAGGGTTTGACGAAGGGCTCCGACAGGGACATCGCCGGCAGCTCCAGGGGAAAACCGCCCGCCTGCAGGATGCCGCGGCGGACGTCCCGGACCCGCTCCCGGAAATGGGCGTGGCACGGGTTGATGTCGGACCAGGTGTTGACGATGCCGATCACCGGCTTGCCGGCATAGTCCTCCGGATCGTAGCCCATCTGCTTGATCCGCGAGCGATGGCCGAAAGCGCGCAGGCCGGGCACCCCGAACCAGCGATGCGAGCGGAGCTCCTCGGGCCGTTTTCGTGGCTTGTCCGACATCCGGCGTTCCTGTCTGATGGCGGCGACGGTCGCAGGCGACGCTAGGAAGCGCCGGAGTGAGCGTCAAGGAAAGAGGGGGAGGCCATGGCCGATCAGATCTTCGAATACGAGATTTTCGATCCTTCCTTCACCCGGCTGGTGAGCCGCAACATGAGGCTCGTGAAGCTGTGGAGTGGCGGCGCCTGGACGGAGGGGCCGGTGTGGTTCGGTGATGCCGGCATGCTGCTGTTCAGCGACATTCCCAACGACCGGATCCTGCGCTTTCTGCCCGAACTTTCCGGCCTCGGCGGGACCGTCCACGTCTATCGCCAGCCGGCCGACTTCGCCAACGGCCTCACCCGCGACCGCGAAGGCCGGCTCATCGCCTGCGAACACGGCGCCCGCCGGGTGACCCGGACCGAGCTCGACGGGCGGATCACGGTGATCGCCGACCGGATCGACGGCCGGCGCCTCAATTCGCCCAACGACGTGGTGGTCAAATCCGACGGTACGATCTGGTTCACCGATCCCCAGTACGGCATCGATTCCGACCTCCAGGGCCATCGCGGCGAGGCCGAATACGGCGGGGCCTGGGTGTTCCGGGTGGATCCGGCACGCGGCGAGATCGCGGTCGTGGCCGAGGATTTCGTCCGCCCGAACGGCCTCGCCTTTTCGCCCGACGAAAAGCGCCTCTACATCGCGGATTCCGGCTATTCGGCGGTCCCCGGGGGGCCGCGGCACATCCGCGTCTTCGAGGTGGACGACAACAACCGCCTGTCCGGTGGACGGGTACTGGCCGAATGCGACGCCGGCCGCTACGACGGTTTCCGCGTCGATACCGAGGGGCGCATCTGGACCAGCGCCGACGACGGAATCCATTGCCTGACGCCGGAGGGGACGCTCCTCGGCAAGATCAGGCTGCCGGAGCTCGTCTCCAACCTCTGCTTCGGCGGGCCGCGACGCAACCGCATGTTCATCACCGCCACCAGCTCGCTCTACGCGGTTTTCACCAACGTCAACGGTGCGCAGCGTCCCTGAGGGATCGGCGGTCGGCACGTCCCGGCGACAGTGTCAGAGGTCTTCCTCCTCGCCGAGGAAGATCCTCAGGGTGTCGATCCGGAGGGTGTCGTCGAGGGGGCCGAGGTGCAGCAACACTTGCATCTCGTCGAGGGCCGCGACCTCCTCGATCCGCGCCAGCCGTTCGACGATCCGGGCGAGATCGTGGCAGATGATGTCGAGAGCCGGCACGCTGGTCGCGAGGAGGCGGAGCTCGTGGGCTACGGCCGCGAGCCGCTGTCGTGACGCCTCGTCGAGGCGCCGGGGGCCTGTCAGGAAAGGCAAGGATCCGGGTCCTTCGGTTGGTTCGGCGCGCCGCCGCGGACCGGCGGAAGCGGCCCGGGGGCGGCGATGACCCGCACGCAATGATGGGTGGCGGGACCCCCTAGTCGCGTTTCAGCGTGCGAATATAGGCGAGAATCCGTTCGAGGTCATCGGGCGTGACTGTCAAACGCTGGGCGATGTGTGGGCGACGCTCGGTGACGGTCAGCACGCGCTGTTCGTAGCGCTCCGGCTTCTTCGCCATCAGCATGAAGGAAGGGGTGCTGCCGAGGCTGTTCCACGGCGCTTCCGGATCGATCGCATGGCAACGGGCACAAAGCTTCTGGGCGAGCCGCCGTCCCTCCTCCTCGACCGAAGCGAAAGCGCCGTCGTGGACCGGCGCCAGCATCACCAGGACCCAGACGAGCCGTTTCACCGCACACCACCCCGAAACCACCGCGTCGATCTGCCGCAGCCTAGCCAGATCCCGCCACGTCGGGCAAGACCCGTTCGCGCAGGGCGACGGCATCGACCGGAAGAGGGCGAAGAGGGGAGCTATTCCGCGGCGATCGGCCAGGAACCCGTCGGGGTCCGGGCGAACGCCGCCAGCAGCGCCCGTCGCTCCCGTTGATAGCGGGCGACCGCGGCCCGGCGGACATGGCCGAAGCCGCGCAGCAGGTCCGGCAGGGCGGCGAGTTTCACCGCGATCTCGTAGTTGTGATGGTCGAGACTTTCCAAGAGATCTCCGATCATCGCCCGGTATTCCGTGCAAAGGCGCCGTTCGAGACGGCGCTCGGCGGTCCAGCCGAAGGGATCGAGGGCGGTGCCGCGGAGAAACTTCATGCGCGCGAGCAGGCGCATCGGAGGCAGGATCCAGGGACCGAAGGCGAACTTGCGCGGCCGCCCGCGGCCGTCGCGCAGCCGGGAGAGCAGCGGCGGGGCGAAATGGAACCGCAGGCGGTAGTCGCCGGTGAAGGTCTCGCGCAGCTTCCTCTCGAAGTGCCCGTCGGTGTAGAGGCGCGCAACCTCGTATTCGTCCTTGACGGCCATCATCCTGAACAACCCCTCGGCCACGGCTCCGGCGAGAGCCGTCCGACCGTCGCCGAACAGGGCCCGCTCCCGGGCCGCCACCGCCCGCACCAGGGCTTCGTAGGCGACCGCGTAGGTCTCGTCCTGATAGGCGACCAGATGGGCCCGACGGTGGGCGAGCAGGCTTTCGAAATCCTTCGGCGGTCCGGCGTCCGGGGCCGGGAGCCCGGCCGGGAAACCGGGGTCGGCGGCGGCCAGCCGGCCGCAGGCGAAAGCCCGGAGGTTGGCCTCGACGGCGACCCCGTTGAGGGCTATGGCCCGTTCGATGGCCGCCAGCGAGATCGGGATCAGGCCCCGCTGCCAGGCGTAGCCGGTGAGCAGGAGATTGGCGCCGATGGCATCGCCGGTGGCGGCCAGGGCCAAGCGATGGGCATCGACGACATCGACCCGGTCGCTGCCCGCCGCCCGCCGCAACCGGGCCAGCAGCCGTTCGCTGTCGATCCGGTGGCGGGGATCGCGGAAGATGTCCGCGGTCGGCGGGCAGTGGAGGTTGGCGACCACCCGGCTCCGGCCCCGGCGCAGGGTGGCGAGGGCGTCCGGCGAGACGGCGACGACGGGATCGCAGGCGATCAGCGTCTCGGTCTCGCCCGGTTCGATACGGGCCTGGTGGAGGGGGCGATCGCCGCCGATCCGGAGGTGACTCAGTACCGCCCCGCCCTTCTGCGCGAGACCGGTGAAGTCGAGAACCGAGACCGCACGTCCCTCGAGATGGGCGGCCATGCCCAGTATGGCGCCAACGGTGAGCACGCCGGTGCCGCCGACGCCCGTCACCAGCAGATCGAACCCCGCACCGATCGCCGGGAGTGCCGGCGACGGCAACGCCCGCAGACGCGCCTCGAGATCCTCGGCGGACAGTCCCGCACCCCTCCCGAGTTCGCCCCCCTCGACGGTGACGAAGGAGGGGCAGAAGCCCTCGATGCAGGAGAAATCCTTGTTGCAGGAGGATTGATCGATCCGGCGCTTGGTCCCGAGCGGGGTTTCCACCGGCACGATCGACAGGCAGTTGGAGACTTTCGAACAGTCGCCGCAGGCCTCGCAGACGAGCTCGTTGATGAACGCCCGCCGCGCCGGATCGGGAAAGCTCCCGCGCTTGCGCCGCCGGCGCTTCTCGGCGGCACAGGTCTGGTCGTAGACGAGGGCGGAGACGCCGGGATGGGCACGAAGCGCCTCCTCCACGGCGAGGAGATCGCGCCGGTGCCGGATTTCCACCCCCGGCGCGAACCCGGCATCCCGGGGATATTTCCCGGGTTTGTCGGTGACGACGACGATCCGTTCGACGCCCTCCTCCCGGAGCTGGCGGGTGATCCCGGGGACGGTCAGCGGGCCGTCGAGCCGCTGGCCGCCGGTCATCGCCACCGCGTCGTTGTACAGGATCTTGTAGGTGATCCGGAGCCCGGCGGCGACCGCCTGGCGGATCGCCAGCAGGCCGGAATGGAAGTAGGTGCCGTCACCGAGGTTCTGGAAGACGTGTGGCGTCTCGACGAACGGGGCGAGCCCCATCCAGTTCGCTCCCTCGCCGCCCATGTGGGTGATGCCGATGGTCTCGCGGTCCATCCAGGTCGCCATGATGTGGCAGCCGATGCCGCCCATCGCCTTCGAGCCCTCGGGCACCAGGGTCGAACTGTTGTGGGGACAGCCGGAGCAGAACCAGGGAATCCGCCGGACCTCGGGGGCCGGGAGGGTCGGGGGGCGGAGCCGCGCGAGGGGAGCGGAGAAGTCGAGCCCGGGGTGCAGCCGGCGCAGCCGCGCCGCGAGTAGCGGGGCGATCCGGTGGGGACGCAGTTCGCCGAAGGCCGGCAGCATCTCCCGGTCCTTCTCGTCCCGCTTGCCGACCACCCGGGGCCGTCGGCTCTCCGGCAGACCGTAGAGCAGATCCCTGATCTGGGTCTCGACGAAGGGCCGCTTTTCCTCGACGACCAGGATCTCTTCCAGCCCGCGGGCGAAGCTCCGGATCCGGCTCGGCTCCAGGGGAAAGCTCTGGCCCACCTTGTAGATCCGGATGCCGAGGCGGGCGATGTCCTTTTCGCTCGTGAAGCCGAGGGCCGCCAACGCCTCCATGAGGTCGCCGTGCGCCTTGCCGACGGTGACGATGCCGAGACGGGCGCCGGGACCTTCCACGACCAGCCGGTCGATCAGCGGATTGGTACGGGCGAAAGCCACCGCCGCTTCCAACTTTCTCGCCAGACGCGCCTCGATGGCCACGCTGGGCGGGTCGTTCCAGCGGAAATGGAGACCATCGGCCGGCGGCGTGAAGTCCTCGGGCTCGCGGAACCGGGGCCGGCTTTCGGGAAGACGGACGCTCATCGCCCCTTCGACGGTCTCGGCGATCGCCTTGAACCCGACCCAGGCGCCGGAGAAGCGCGACAGGGCGAAGCCGTAGAGACCGAAGAGGAGATATTCGGCGATCGAGGCCGGCGCCAGCACCGGCAGATACCAGGCGGCGAAGGTCTGATCGCTCTGATGGGCCATGGTCGAGGAAACGGCGCCGTGATCGTCGCCGGCGACCGCCAGGACGCCGCCGCGGGGCGAGGTCCCGTAGGCGTTGCCGTGCTTGATGGCGTCCCCGGCCCAGTCGACCCCCGGCCCCTTGCCGTACCAGAGGGCGAACACCCCGTCGACCCGGGCGCCGCCGAAGCTCTCGACCTGCTGGGTCCCCATCACCGCGGTCGCCGCCAGCGCCTCGTTAACCGCCGGCTGGAACAGGACGTTCTCCCGTTCGAGGTGGCGGGCGGCGCGTGCGAGTTCGCGATCGAAACCCGCCAGGGGAGAACCCCGGTACCCGGAGACGAAGCCGGCGGTGTTCAGGCCGCGGGCACCATCGAGACGGCGCTGCTCCAGCATCAGACGCACCAGCGCCTGGATGCCCGAGAGATACACCCGCCCCGAGCGCCGCCTGTAGCGGTCGTCCAATTCGTAGTGCAGATCGAGCGTCGGCGACATCCGGCACTCCCTTCCGGTCGGGGCCGCGGAAGCGGTTCGGGCCGACCGAATTATAGGTCGCCGGGGTTGGAAGGTTCTCTCTATGTTGCCGTTGACACCACGCGCCAGGAGAAAAATCTACCCGGATGCGAACAGCCGGAGGAAGATCTTGGCCACGCGCGATGTGATCGAGGAAAAACTTCGTTACCGGATCCTGACCGAACTGCAGCGCAACGGCCGCCTGACCAATCAGGAGCTGGCACAGCGGGTCAATCTCTCGCCCTCGCCCTGCTGGCGACGGGTCAAGGATCTCGAGGAAAGCGGCGTGATCCGCGGCTACGCGGCGCTCCTGGATCCGGAAAAGGTCGGGGTCCCGGTCTGCGTCTTCACCCTCATCAATCTCGAGATGCACAGCGCGGAATCCCTCGAGGCCTTCCAGGAGGCCGTGCGGATCCGTCCCGAGATCCTCGAATGCTACGCGATCACCGGCGACGCCGATTTCCTGCTCAAGATCCGGGTGCCCGACATCCGCGCCTACGAACGGCTCCTCAACGACGTCATCTTCAAGATCCCGGGCGTCAAGCACGTCAAATCGAGTTTCACCCTGCGGGAGGTGAAATACGACACGGCCCTGCCGTTGGCCCGCCCGACCGAGGACTGAGCCCGCGCCCCGGCGTCACCCTCCCGGGACCTCTTCCCCATCCCGCGCCGCAGCCGCGGTGGGGTCGCCATCATGGTCGAAACACCACGGCCGGGGCGACGGCCCGCGGTCGCGCCTTCCCCCTCCTCGGGCGTCGGCGGGTTCAGCTTTTCGGGGCGCTCGCGCTCACCCCCATCTGGCGCATGATCAGCCACTGCTGGGCGATCGAGAGGATGTTGGTCCAGGTCCAGTAGAGCACCAGGCCGGCCGGGAAGCTGGCGAACAGGAAGGTGAACATGATCGGCAGCATCATCATCACCCGAGCCTGGATGGGATCGGCCGGCTGCGGGTTGAGTTTCTGCTGCAGCCACATGGTCACGCCCATCAGGATCGGCAGGGCGCCGATCTGGAGGAAGGCCGGCGGATCCCAGGGCACGAGACCGAACAGGTTGAAGATGCTGGTCGGATCGGGTGCCGACAGATCCTTGATCCAGCCGAAGAAGGGCGCGTGACGCATCTCGATGCTGACGAACAGCACCTTGTAGAGGGAGAAGAAGATCGGGATCTGCACGATGATCGGCAGACAGCCCGACATCGGATTGACCTTCTCCCGCTTGTAGAGGGCCATCAATTCCTGGTTCATGCGCGCCTTGTCGTCGCCGAACCGTTCGCGGATCTTCATCATCTCGGGCTGGAGCTGCTTCATCTTGCTCATCGCCCGGTAGGACTTGTTGGCGAGCGGATAGAGAACGGCGCGGATGAGCAGCGTGAGGACGAGGATCGCGATGCCGTAGTTCCCCGTCAGGGTGTAGAGAAAATGGAGGATCTGGAACATCGGCTTGGTCAGGAAATAGAACCAGCCGAAATCGACGGCACGGTCGAACAGCGGGATGCCGAGCTCCTCGGCATACTCGTCCAGGAGATTCACTTCCTTGGCACCGACGAAGAGGCGGTCGGTCACGGCGAGGCTGGCGCCCGGCGCCACGGTCACCGGCCGGCCGACGAAATCCGCCTGATAGCGGGGCTTGCCGTCGGGAGCGCTGTAGCGGAAGGTGGCCGAGATTTCACTTTCCTGATCCGGCACCAGGGCCACGAGCCAGTATTTGTCGGTGAAGCCGAGCCAGCCGCCCCGGCTCTCGAGCGTCACCTTCCCATCCTCGACGAGATCGTCGTAGTTGATCTCGTTCAGGACATCGCCGAGCACGCCGATCGGCCCCTCGTGGAGAATGAAGTACCCCAGGGTCTCGGGAGTTCCCCAGCGGCTGATCAGCGCGTAGGGGTAGAGGGTGACCGGCTCGGTACCGTCGTTCACGACCTCCCGGGTGATCGTGAACATGTAGTCGGCGTCCATCGCGATCCGGCGCTTGAAGGTGAGACCGTCACCGTTGTCCCAGACCAGCTCGACGGCGCTGTCGCGGCCGAGCGCCCCGCCGGTGGCCCGCCATTCGGTATTCTTGTCGGGCAGGGCCACCCCTTCGGCGGAGGCCACCCAGCCGAACTCCGCGAAGTAGGAATCGGGCAGTCCGGCCGGCCGGAGCAGCCGGATGTTCGGCGCATCGGGCTCGATGGACTCCCGGTAGTCGGACAGCAGCACATCATCGATCCGCCCGCTCTCGAGCGCCATGGAGCCGAACAGCCGGCCGTTGTCGAGAGGCAGCCGCGGGGTCCGTTCCAGGACCTTCTCGAGGAGCATGGTCTCGATCGCCGGTCCGGCGGCGGCCGGCACCTCGGTGGTTCCCGGGATCGTCACCGGGGAAGGCTGTTCCACATCGGTGACCGCCTCTCCCTGCCGCGCCTGCTGCGCCTGCTGCATCCGCGGAATCTCGTAGAAGTACTGGAAACCGAGGATGATGGCGACGGACAACACGATCGCCAGGATGAGGTTGCGTTGCTCGGTCATGCGTGGTGCCTCTCGGGCTCGAACCTGTCGGTGGCCGCGTCGGTGGTCGCGGGAGCTCGGCGGCGGTGCGTTTCCGGCACCGGATCGTAGCCCGCACCGCCCCAAGGATGACAGCGCGCGATTCTTCGTACCGCCAGCCAGCCGCCCCGCACCGCGCCGTGCCGTTCCACGGCTTCGAGCGCGTATTCGGAACAGGTGGGAAGATAGCGGCAGCGCGGCGGCAGCAGGGGCGAAACGGCGTAGCGGTAGAAGCGGATCAGGAGGCCGAGGAGGCGGGCCGCCGCCCCCGGCGTCGGCCGGGCGCTCCGGCGATCCGTGCCAGCGCCTCGCGAAGATCGTCCTGAAGCCTGTCGAAGGGCCATCTCAAAACCGCCTGCCGTGCTATCAGCACATAGTTCCTGCCGGGCTGACCCCAATATGGCAGCACACTACGTGCGGCCTCGCGCAGCCTTCGCCGTGCCCGGTTGCGGACGACCGCATTACCGAGCCGCCGGGTGGCCGTGAAGCCGACCCCGATGGTCGGGACGGGATCGCTTTCGCGACGGGAACAGCTCTGCAGGACGAACCCCGGCGTCACGACCTTGCGGCCGCGCGCCGCCTCCAGAAACTGCCCACGTCGCCTCAGCCTCTCCAGGCGGACCCCTTCCGGCGGCGTCGCTGTCAAGCCGACAGACGCTTGCGCCCCTTGGCACGGCGCCGCTTGATGACCCTCCGGCCACCCACGGTCGCCATGCGGGCACGGAAACCGTGCCGGCGCTTGCGGACGATCCTGCTCGGCTGATAGGTGCGTTTCACGGAAAACAGCCCTTCGAAGGTCCCGGAACGGCAAAGCGAGCGGTGATATAGGCGGCGGCGCAGCGGCTGTCAAATGCGCCGCCCGGCCACCATATCGTTCGGCACGGCCCCCGAGCGGGCCCTGCACCTGCCTCGGTCGAAGGTGGCGAGCGGCCAATGAATCGAACGGACATCGGCGCCATGCGCCCGCCCTGGGGACGCGGCCTGTCGAGCCGCATCCTCGCCCTGTCCGTGGCGTTCCTGCTGCTGGGCGAAATCCTGATCTACCTGCCCTCGATCGCCCGCTTCCGGCTCACCTATCTCGAGGAACGGCTGGCCCGTGCCTACATCGCCACCCTGCCCCTCGACCCGACCGGTGCGATCCCGGTGGCGATGGAGATCGAGGATGCGATCCTGAGCCATGTCGGATTGCTGCGGATCCGCGTCAGCCGGCCGGAGGGCGAGCTCGTCCTCGGCCGGCCGGCGCCGGTGGCCCGCAGCTTCGATCTCGCCGAGAGCAACTGGGCGACCCTCATCTACGACAGTCTCGAAGCCCTGGCGGCACGGGGCACCCGTCTCATCCGGGTACGCGCGCCCGCCGCCACCGAGGTCGGGGCCGAGGTGGAGATCGTGCTCCCGGAAGCGGCGATGTGGATGGAGATGGTCGACTATTCGCAGCGCATCCTGCTGCTGTCGCTGGCGCTGGCCGTCATTCTGGCGAGCCTGCTGTTCTGGAGCCTGCGGCGGATGATCGTCCGCCCGCTCGGCGAGGTGGCCGAGCATCTGGCCCGGTTCAGCACGGCGCCGGAAGACGCGACCCGGGACCTCACCCCGAGCGGCCGCCGCGACGAGCTCGGCATCGTCGAGCGGCAGGTCGCACGCATGCAGCGGGATCTGCGGCGCGCCTTCCTCCAGAAGACCCGCCTCGCCGCCCTCGGTGCCGCGGTCGCCCGCATCAACCACGATCTCAAGAACATCCTCGCCAGTGCCATGCTGATTTCCGATCGCCTCGAGCACAGCGGCGATCCGCGTGTCCAGCGGCCCGCGAGCCGTCTCCTGCTGACCCTGGAGCGGGCCGCGCGGCTGTGCACGACGACCCTCGATTTCGCCCGCAGCGCCCCGGAAGCGCCACGTCTGCGCCGCTTCGAGCTGCGCGAACTGATCGAGGAAGTGGCGGCCGGCGCACGCGACGACATCACCATCGAGACCGAAGTGGATCGCGGTCTCTCGGTCCTCGCCGATCGGGACCAGCTTTACCGGGTCCTCCTCAATCTGGTGCGCAATGCCGAACAGGTGCTCGGCGAGGAGGGCCGGATGCGGATCGCCGCCGCCCGGGAGGACGGGATCGTGGCGATCACCGTCGAGGACGACGGCCCCGGCATTCCGGAGAAGGTGCGCGAGCGGCTGTTCCAGCCCTTCGCCGCCGGCAACGCGGCCGGCGGCACCGGGCTCGGCCTCGCCATCTGCAAGGAAATCATGCGCGCCCACGGCGGCGATATCGCCCTGTTGCGCTCGCATTCCCGCGGCACCACCTTTCGATTGTGGCTGCCCGATCGCCGGCGGGGCGGCCAGCGGGAAGGAGAAGAGGCATGAGCACCGCCACCGGGATCCCGGCCGTCGGCCTCGCGCTGCTCCTCGGCGCCTGCGCGCTCGCGGCGCCGCCGCTCGCCGGCTACGACGGTCTCGGCTTCCGTATCCGAAGTTACTACGCCGACCATGCGGTGGAAGAGAACGGCACCTGCCGGGCGCCGGAAATGCGTGCGATCACCGACGTCCAGGTGCTGGAGGATACCGACGAGCGGCTGGTGCTGCGCCTGCGCTACTATTTCCAGGACGACGCCTACGGCGTCTACGAGGACCCCGAGGTCCCGATCCGGCGGCTCCGCTGTCGTGGTTTCGGGACCCGCGATTTCGTCGTCGCCAAGCGGGACGGGCTCGTGGTGGTGGGCATGAGCGGGCCGACACGGATCGACAGGAATTTCGGTGCCGGCGGCTAACCTTCGCGGAAGGCTTCGGCGCCGCGGCGCAGGATGCGGTCGGTCAGATAGGAAAGGATGGTCCGTTCCCCGGCCCTGAATTCGACGTCCACCAGCATCCCCGGCAGGATCTGCATGCCGCCGCCACCCGCCGCCTCTCGCGGCCGCTCGGCGGCGACCACCACCCGGTAGCTGGGCGCCTCGCCGGGCGCGGGTTCGCTGGCATCCGCCGAAATGCTGCGGACCCGGCCCGACAGGGTACCGTAGCGGAGAAAGTCGAAGGCCCGGACCTTGAGGGTGACGGGCATCCCCTCGCGGATTTCGGCGATATCCTCGTTGGCCACCCGCACCTCGACGACCAGTTCCTCCCCCACCGGCACCAGCTTCATCACCGGCGCGTTGGCCGGAATCGCCTGGCCGGGGGCGGCGACCCGCAGATCCTCGACGATCCCGGCGATCGGCGCCCGCAGCACGAGATTGGCGAGTCGGCTTCGCTGGGCCTCGACCTCCTGGCGCAGACGATCGCGTTCGGCCCGCGCCCGTTCGAGCTCGGCGAGCAGATCGCGACGCCGGTCCTTGTCGAGCCCCGTGAGCGCGCTCCGGCCCTCGGCGAGAGCGGCACGGGCGGCGGCCAGGGCGGCCCTCGCCTTTTCCAGCTCACCGCGGGCGTCGCTTTCCTGCCGTTCGAGGGCGACCAGCTTGAGACGCGGATAGAGCCCGCGTTCGGTGAGGGCCCGCACCGCCTCGAGCTGCTTGCGGAGCAGGCCCAGCCCCTCCTCGAGACGGGCCACCTCGGCCGCCGCGAGGCGCACCTGGTTCTCGCGGCTCCGCAGGTTCTGTTCCAGGACCTCGCGGCGGGCGGCGAGAGCCTGGAGGCGGGCCTCGAACAGTGCCTGCTGCGAAGCCACGAGATCCGGCCGCCGTCGGCGCAGCTCCGCGTCGAAGACCGGTTCGCGCCCCTCGGTCTCGGCCTCGAGGCGGGCCACTTCGGCGATCGCGAGCCACAGGCGACCCCGCCTTTCGCGATAGGCCGCCCGCTGCGCCTCACCGTCGAGGGTGAGCAGGGGCTGGCCGGCCTCGACCCTCTCCCCCTCGCGCACGTGAATGGCCGCCACCCGCCCGCCGTAGGGATGGTTGATGAGCTTGACACGGCCGGCGGGTTCCACCCGGCCTTCGCCGATCACCGTCCGTTCCACCCGGGCCCAGCCCATCCAGAGGAAGAGCCCGGCCAGCAGAGCGACGATGGCGAGCAGCAGCAGGGCGGTGAACAGGGGCGGCTGATGGTCGAGCCGTTCCTCGAGATCGGCCGGGAACAGGCTGTCGGCGCTGGCCGTCGTCATCGCGCTCTCCTCAGCCGGTGGCGTGCAGCTCGGCGGAAGGTTTCCGCCGCTCCATGAGTTCGATCATGGTCGCCGGCGAGCCGACCCCCAGAAGGCGCCCTTCCTCCAGCACCGCCACCCGGTCGCACATGGCGAGGAGCTGCGGGCGATGGGTGATCAGGACGATGGTGCGGCCGCTCGCGGCCCGCTTGAGATTGAGGACGAGCTGCCGTTCGGTTTCCTGATCGAGAGCGCTCGTCGCTTCGTCGAGGATGAGGATACGGGGATTGCGGACCAGGGCGCGGGCGATGCAGACGAGCTGTTTCTGGCCGGCGGAAAGGCCGGCGCCCCGCTCGCCGAGCCGGGTCTCGTAGCCCTCCGGCAGCCGCTGGACGAAGCCGTCGAGACCGACGAAACGGGCCGCCGCCACCACCCGCGCGTGGGGACAGTTGTCGGCTCCGAGCGCGATGTTCTCGGCGATGGTGCCGGAGAAAAGCTGCAGCTCCTGGGGCACCATCCCGACCTGACGGTGGTAGAACGCGGCCGGGAGGCGGGCGAGATCCTGGCCGTCCACCAGCACCCGCCCCTCTGCCGGCGCCACGAGCCCGGCCAGCAGCCGCGCGAGGGTACTCTTGCCGGAGCCGGGCGGCCCCGCGAGGGCGAACAGCCGGCCCGCGCCGATTTCCAGGGTGACCCCGGCGATCGCCGGCGGCCGGTCCGGCCCGTAGCGGAAGGTCACCTCCTCGAGATGCAGGTTTCCCTGCAGCCGCAGCCCTTCGAGGTCGCGGAGCGGACGCCGTTCCTCCCGGGCTTCCCGCAGCAGCTCGTCGACCCGGCCCCAGGCTTCCCGCATCTGCTGGAGCTGCGGCCAGGCGAAGAAAAGCTGACGGGCGGGTGCGAGCGCCCGCGCGGCGAGTATCGAGGCCGCCACCAGCCCACCGATGGACAGTTCACCGGCGATCACCATCCGGGCGCCGAAATAGACCAGCATCACCGCCGTGAGATGCTGCAGCGCCTGGGCCAGGCTGGCGGTGAACTGGGCCGTCGTCCCCGCGCGCAGGCCCGACCAGGCGGTCTCGTAGAGCGGCGACCGGAAACGGCGTTCGATCGCCGGTTCGAGAGCCAGGGCCTTGACCGTCAGAGCGTTGGCCACCGCCTCCCAGACGATGGCGTTCTTGTCGGCGACACGGCGGCGGTGCGCCTGCAGATGCCGCGCCTGACGACGATAGCCGAGCCAGCTCAGGAGCGCGAACAACGGCAGGGCGGCGAGGGTCACGAGGCCGAGAGTGGTGTCGAGGAGGAACAACGCCCCCAGGAACAGGCCGACGAAGGCCAGATCGACCAGGAACAGGGGCAGGTTGCCGGTGAGGAAGGCGCGCAGCTGGTCGAGCTGGCGCAGGCGCTCGAACAGGCGTGCCGGCGGCATCCGCTCGAAGCTGCTGTAGGGAAGCCGCAGCAGCCGCTGCAGCACCTCCTGACCGACGGCGGCGTCCAGCCGGGCCCCCGTGTAGCTCGCCACGTAACCTCGGAGCGCACGCAGCACGAGCTCGAACCCGACCAGGCTGAGCATACCGATGACCAGCACGTCGAGGGTGGCGAGCCCACCCTCGCGGATGACCTTGTTGTAGACCGTCATCATGAAGAGCGGTGTCGCCAGCGCCAGGAGATTGATCACCACCGAGGCGGTGACGAGCTGGGCGAAGGCCGGCCAGTAGCGCTTCTGCAGCAGCAGCCCGCGAAGTCCGCTCGCGCCCGCCGCGTCCGGCCGCCGTCGCAGCAGGACGAGATGGCGGCTGCCGCGGGCGAGACCACCGGGACTGCGCAGCGTGGTCCGACCCGAAACCGGATCGACCACCAGCAGGCGATCCCCCTCGCGGGCCTCGACGACCCGCAGCTCGGCGGCGTCGTCACCGGTCAGGAGGAAGGGTGGCGCGGTGCGGGCGAGACGGCGGCGGGTCGCGCGGTGCACGGCGGTCGCGAAACCGGCCCTCTCGGCGAGCCGGAGACCCTCGCGAAGGCTCCGGCGGCCCCGGGGGGACGCCTCGGCGGCGAGACCGTCGGCCGCCAGGGGATGATCGAGCCGGGCCGACAGACGCAGGAGCGCCCCGATCCACGGATCGACCGGGCCTTGCTCCTCCGGGCTTTCGGAACCGCGCGACTGATCGGGGACGGTCATCCCCCCACTCCCGGATTGCTGCGACGACCACCGAACCTGCGGTTCGCTTATAGCGGTTTTGATCACGATGTGACAATAACCGCAGGTTGATCCCCGCCCGACCCGGCCGGTTTCAGTCGAGAGCGTAGACCCGGAACTTGAGATAGGCGGTCTCGGGAAGCGCGGGATGCAGGGGATGATCGGGGCCGGCGCCGGCGGCCTGGAGCTGGATGGCCCCGCGACCGGCGGCCCGGATGCCGGCGACCACTTCCCGAGCGAACGCCTCCTCGGTGACATTGTGGGAGCAGGAGGAAATGGCGAGGCAGCCGCCCTCGCCGGTGACGCTGGCGCAGAGACGCGCGAGCTTGCGGTAGGCCCGCAGGCCGACGGCGAGGCTCTTGCGGTTCCTGACGAAGGCCGGAGGATCGGCGAGCACCAGACCGAAGCGCCGTTTCTCGCCGCTCAGACGGTCGAGCATCGCGAACACTTCGCTCCTTTCGGTGGCGAAGCGGTCGGCCACGCCCTGGAGGGCGGCGTTGGCCCGGGCGATCTCGAGGGCGGCCGCGCTGCTGTCGACG